>Ga0210044_10003230_pt1 | contig 23444 bp, 22 predicted proteins | sample CryGey13umfilter_2_FD_183959 | JGI IMG/M metagenome (GOLD analysis project Ga0210044, IMG submission 183959) | Groundwater microbial communities from aquifer in Utah, USA - Crystal Geyser 4/9/14 3 um filter (SPAdes) (version 2) | ecosystem: Environmental > Aquatic > Deep subsurface >... | reverse complement strand
TATCCAAGGAAACCATGAGCTACCTTGCCAGCAGACCCGGACGATTCCTTTATGTTCATACCCCTAAACACGGCTCATGGTTAAATCTGGTGGAAACGCTCTTCGGCAAAATGGCAAGAACCTTCTTGAAGCACATTCGTGTTAACTCGAAACAGGAACTTAAAGAAAGAATTCTCTTGGGAATCAAAGAAATCAATGAGTCACCCGTAGTGCATCGCTGGAAGAAATTCAATTTCGCTCATGCTTTCTAATGTAAATATATTATTGAAACGCTATACTAGGCATGAGGAAGGAAAGTCAGAACAGGATTGCCCCCTGAATATCCAGTCTGTGTTTCCATCATCATATAATTCGTTATAAAAATCTTCTAGTTGATCCCATTTTACGATGCACTCAGCCTTGTTTAAAAGATCTTTTAAGTTCATATCTTAATTATAACTCATAAATATTATTTAAAATTATATAAAGCATCATTTTTGATATTATCGGATGCCTTATTCCAATACGAAAGAAATAGATGTATAAGAAAAACCAAGAGTTCTAAAAAAAGAATTAGAACACAGAAAACGCCATTGTCAAAATATTTCTAGTGCTAATCATAAAATAAAGAGAAATTTCGCCTCAGAATGGCAAGACAGGATTGAACTCACTGTTAACATTAGGAGACATCAACTTCATAGTTGTCTATGACAGGAACGATGTGTTGTAGAGTAAGAACCCCGTTAATCATCGCCTCCCTGTCACTTATCCTTTTTCGATAAGCAATAATTCATTATGCCGTTGACGCCGATTTCCAGCAACATGATTCAGGAAGCTAGCCGATAGCGGAAGAAAGCTGGCAGACTTTCCCTGTGTACGGGAGGGTTTTGTCAACGGAATTCTTGATTTCTGTATATTCTATCAACCATTCCGACAAGACTCGGAAAATAGGGCATCGGCGAGGGGTTTTAAGGGGTATTTCAGCTCCGGGAAGGTTCTTTTTAGACCCTGAAAACGGCGGTCAATGGTTTGGGGCATTTACGATATTACGCCATTCTAAGTACAGATGGGCTGTGAATAACCCCCCGATCTTGGATCTAACCCAAGCTATTGGATAGTCCGGTCGGTAAGGCAGTTGTATTCAAATCTGCAGATATAAAAAGCGTTAATGCTACAGGGGGTGGTATTCTATGTTCCCGTTGCTGGAAGGACCTTTGATCATTCGTTAAGGGATGGGTTGTGGAAAGAATGGGGGATCATCAATGAAAAGGGCGAAGCCGACTTCGACCCCGCCTTTGGTCTTGTCAAGAGAAAGCCCTATTCTCTCTTTAGCATTCTTATGCCTTATGATGTGAAGCCGATGCCTGCGTTGCGACCTCATGGACAGAGCAAAGGATCTCCACAATCTGAACACTCAAGGTTTCTCCATGGCATCGCTCCATGGCCTTTGGTCCATCCCTGGTTCCCTACCATTGCCTTTAGCCAAGCAATAAAGGGAACACCACCTGCTGAAGCTTCCTCGTAGAAATGATTACCAGCCATGATAGTATGATATTGCCCGGCAGCAACATAATACCTGTAATTGGGTGCTTCCGCAGCAAGGTAAGCATAGCCCAACATCTGCTGGTGCCAGTCGCACCAGACAGGTAGAAAATTATTCCATTTCGTTGGATCGAGGGTATTGATCATAACATTGTAGAAAAATGCCTGTGTCTCATCCCATGCGGTTGTGAACTGCCCGATTTTTCGATGGGGATAATACTGGGCAATCATCTTGTACATCTCTGCAATGGAATATTTCGAAAAGGGCCTTTCAAAGCCGGGAATCCAGAGGGGTAAATTCTCCTCAAAGCCCCAGTTGTAAATCTGGAAGTTCTGAAAGGTATCAGTTACAACCCCGAATCCGGCATCACCCAGCATGCTGGCAAATGATTTTGGGTAGGCTTCCTGGATATAGGGAAATCCCATAAGGGCTCCGTAACTTCCTGCACTTGACCCAGTGACAAAAATACTGTGGGGATATTTGAAGTTCTCGGTGATCCATTTAAGGACGATCAAGCTCCCTGGCGGAAATGGAGCGTAGGAGAATTGCCGTCCTGGTGTAGCGCTCGGTTAGAAACCCTCAAACCAATCCGAGAAACGTCTGCCTGACAGTCTCATCAAGCGACTGGCACGCCTTCTTGAAGGCCATTGGCTGTCCCATCACGACCGCCCGTTTTCTTGCCCTGGTGAGCGCCGTATAGATCAGCTTGCTGTTTAGCATAATATAAAAGCTGTTGATCATGGGAATGAAAGTATAATCGAACTGATTGCCCTGAACCTTGTGGATGGTAAGGGCGTAGCCCAGATCAACGATGTTCTTGAAATCATCGAAAGCGTAGATCACTATCCTGTTATCGCCGGAGGGGTCAGGGTAGAGTACTGCAAAAAGGCCCTCTGCCGCGTCAATGGACCATACAAGGCCAAGGTTGCTGTTATAGATGCGAACCTTTTCAGCCTCCTCCATTATGTCTGCCAGGGAAAGGCCATCTTCGACACGCTTTTTGAAATGTCCAAACTGGACTGCGTACATATTCTGGTTGTGCAGATGGATCATCTTATCCTGGCTCTGGAGCAAAAAACCCCGGATTTAGGACTTATCCTTTGGAGCAGGGTTCAAGTAAACCAACAAAAAGCTTAAACCAAACCCCTGGCCCGCGAATGCCTCTGGCAGAAGCAGGTTGGGGGTTTTTTTGTTTTCTTGCTTATGCCTGGCCGAACCCAAGTTTCGCCGTCGTCCGATTAGGACAACGTATCGGCAAATTAGACCTGCAAACCAAACTGGCAGGCCGAGCTGTTGGCCAGTGCTCTCAGAGAAAGCAATTCTTCTTGCGATACAAATATGTTTTGTGCTAAAAAGCTAAATTAGTCTATTGGTAAGTTAAGTAAGAGAATATAAGACTCGGTAAGTGGTTTTTTTAAGGTGATTTCACTTACCTAAAAAGGCCAATAATAATTGCTAGATATAAAGCCTAAAGAATTTGACGGTATTTAGTGACGGTATAAATATTGTTATTATGCTAAATATCCAGCTAGCATAAATGGTTAGCATATAAATGTGATGGCAGTCACCGCCACCAATCTAATTCCCCGCCTTGACATTTGCAGGGATGGACTTAATATTGCCATGCAATTTATCCACCTGTGACGGGAATTGCCTATATGCCGCTGCTTTCCTTTACTGAAAAAGATTTTCTCACAGTTAGCGACGCCCTCGAAATCGCAGAGGATATTACTGCCAATTTCTTTAAGTTCTCCACCGCGCAGTGGAAAAGGCATAGCTACGAAGTGAAAACACTGGGGCACCTTGATCCTGAAGAACCGGCAAAAGAGGTACTTGCCTTTCTGAAGAAAGGCTCGGCAGCCGGGGATGAAGTGAAGAGAAAACTTAAGGACTATTATCTTATCTGCCTACAGGATCACATGATACTGCGGGCGGCTCAAAGAGATGGAAAGATTGCTCTCCTCCCCTTGCTCCTCTATGTCTTTACCCATGAGCTTATACATATCGTGAGGTTTTGCAGCTTTATGCAGCGGTTTGACGCCCATCCTGCGGAGAGGGAGAGGGAGGAGAGGCTGGTTCACGAATTGACCTACAGGGCACTGGGGGATGTGCCTTTACCCAGCTTGGGCTATGTCCTGGATTCCTATTCCGGGCACAGGGCCGTTGAGCTTGGAATACCTGATTGATAAATTATTATGGAGGTTGACTGAAATGCCTATTTACGAATATGAATGTGAATCCTGCGGAACCCATACTGAGGCTTGGCAAAGGTTTTCGGATGCACCGCTCACCACCTGTGAGAAGTGCAATGGATCGCTCAAGAAGCTGATTTCGCAGAGTGCCTTTCACCTTAAAGGAACAGGTTGGTATGTAACCGATTACGCGTCTAAATCGTCAAACACTAAGGTTCCTTCTCCAAAAAAGGAAAATAGTTCGGAGGCAACAAAGGAGTCTGCCGCAGTCTCTAAGCAGGGAGGAACGTCAGGTGATAAGGCGGACTGAGGGGGGATTCCATGACTTGGGCAGGAAAGACGTCAGTCTGAAATCGGAAAGGGGAGGCCGCTCATGAGGGCTTTTGATACTGGGAGGGTGCAGGACAAACTGCTTAACCGCCTCGACAGGCAGGAAAGGCATCAGAGCTTCCGGCGAGACAGATTCTTCAGATACAAACTCGAGGAGATACATAACAGGCTTACACAGGCCCTCCTCATGGCAAAGATAATAGAGACGGAAGACCCGGGCACTGTTTCAGACGCCATACTGGCTGGGCTTAAGAAGGCTGCCCGCTCTACCGAATTTGATTTCAAGTTTTTCATCGCTCCCAGGAGGGATCTCGTACCCAGACCTAATCCCTATTCCCTTTACATGACACAATACGTTCTTGAAGTCCTGGTTAATGAGGCAAGCGTTATTGATGTGTATGGAGCTGACATTGATATCTATAAACTCATCAACACCGTGATCATGGACATCAGTATGAAGTTTGAAAAGGCGGAAGATGAGGTGCGGAGCCAGCTTGCAAACAACAAAAATCTCACCCAGGGATCCCGCGAATATGAACTAGCCTTTGACCAACTGATTCGTACCAAGGTGGGAGAGCCTTACAAATTCGGGCCTGAGGATTCAACCCGCTTCTCAAGGGCGAGCAGATAGGCCTTTATTTCAAGCCCTGAACTGAAGCCGCCCAGCCCCACAGTGGAGACAACCCTGTGGCAGGGAAAAATTATTGGGACAGGGTTGCTGCCAAGCGCTCTGCCGACAGCCCTTGCGGCCTTCGGATTGCCCAAGGAGGCCGCCAACTCCCCGTAGGTCACGGTTGAGCCGTACGGTATCGCGGATATCGCCTCCATGACCCTTCGCTGAAAATCGCTCAGTTTTATGTCCAGATCAGGCTTCAGTTCGGAATTATCGCCTTTTAGGACAAGCTCAATGTAATCTGATGCCTGCATGTTCCTTCCCCTGTCTTTGACGACCAGAGAGGAGGAGAAACGTCTGGAAAAATATGAAAGACTATCGTCCTCACCCTTGAATCCGATCCCCGTCATGGCCAGTCCCTTTTCCGTAGAGGCCATAAATACGATTATATCGTCAAATGTCATTTCCCAACAGAAAAGTTTTTCCCCTGCCACGTGTTCCTCCTTTCAAATTCCTCATGTATAAGCCCGATATTTTGTGATTTATTTAACGACCACAGAGGTGTCATCAATTCCCCCGAATGCGGATCTCCTGTGAGCCTGTGGACTACTATATCATCTCTCAGGAGTTCAATGAAATCAACAAGCAGCCCAACGTAGCCGGATTGCTCAAGGCAACTGAATTTCCCCGCCTCATATAATTCGGCAAGGAGCGTTTTCCTGACTACATAAAGATGGTGTATTTTGACTCCCTCTATGGGCAGTGATGAGAGGAAGCGTGCGGTCTCAAGCATCATTTTCTTTGTCTCTCCCGGAAGGCCCAGAATTACATGGGCGACTACTGAAAGGCCCAATTCTTTTGCCCTCCCAACCGCGTCTTCAAAACACGCAACATCATGCCCCCTGTTTATGCGTTTAAGTGTTATGTCATGCGCGGATTGTAGCCCCAGTTCCAGCCACACCATCCGCTCGCCGCTGTATGAGGCCAGGAGCTTAAGCTTTTCGTCTTCAACACAGTCCGGTCTTGTCGCAACTGAGAGTCCCACTATGGAGTCTGAAATCAAGGCCTGGTCAAAAAGATCCTTCAATATCGCGACAGGTGCGTTGGTATTACTGAAGGACTGGAAATACGCGATGAATTTTTGCGCTTTAAAGCGCCTTTTGATCTTCTCCATAGCGGATGCAACCTGATCTCTTACCGGTATGCCGCCAATGAGCGATGCCCCTGTGCCCGATCCGAGGCTGTTACAGAAAATGCATCCCTTGCGCGAAATGGTCCCGTCCCGGTTGGGGCAGGTAAGCCCCGCATCAATGGCGATCTTATGCACCCTTTCCCCAAAGCGATCCGTGAGATACCCTGAAAGGCTCCGATACCTGGTGTGGGGAGTGCTAATTTTCCTGTTTTTCTTTTCTGGAGTCTCCACGAGGCCCTCTCATCCTGTCTTCAAATCGTTTCCGTCGGCAGCAAATAAGCTTCGCTATCGGGGCCTAATTATCCCGTGTATCTTCTCAATACATCAGGGTGACTGCTTTCTCTGGAACGGCACTGGATTAAAGATCCAGGATCAAGGTACTGGGTCAGGATTTGCTGGAATCCAGAAAGTTTCCCCCTGATTATTGAGATGTTACTATCCGTCTTTTTCCAAGTTGTTTGGCCGGTATTTTATTAGTCCCCTGAACCCTGAACCATATACTTTGAGCGGGTGGATGAATATGGCATCCATGTTATGGGCTTTTGGGCTTGAAAAGCAACCGCCGGGTTGTTTATGATGAACGCCTGTCAAACTTATTGACGGGAAATTAACCAATCAGGTTCAAAATTCAAGGGTTCACGGTTCAAGGTTAGAGAGCGATGAAGATTGAACGGTTTTAGAATGTTGAGCCATGGCAACCGGCACGTGGTTTGACTTAGAAAGTGTACCGTTTAACAAAGAAGCCGGGACTGATATTTGTGGAGTCATCAGCTATCTCAAGAAATATGAAGAACCGAAGCCAACTAACCGAGAACCCTGAGCCTGCTAACCTGAGCAGTTACGATGGGAGACTCATCCGGTGAATTCGGCATCTCGCTCCGACATTTCAGTATGGAAGTTCGTCCTTACTTATGTAGTACTTATGGGGATATTCCTTCTTGCGATAAGCTTGAAGCCTGTAAAGGAAGTCCTGGACATAAACGGCCTATATACAGAGCTTATCGTTTATCTGAGTGGAAAGGCATTGTATCCATTCGGGATCGTGGACGGAATCCAAGGCTCCATTATTCACCTTAAGGGGGTTTCTCTGGACGTGAAGTTCGGTTGCAACGGCCTTGAAGCATTCCTCATATACACTGTTGCAATCCTTGCCTTCCCGGCTCCTTTTAAAAAGAAACTGATTGGAATATCGGTGGGTTTTATTGTTCTCCAGGTCCTTAATGTTGGCCGGATAGCGGGACTCGGGCTCTCAGGGATATATCTCAAGGAATATTTCCACTATATCCATATTTATGTGGCACAGGGCATCATGATCGTTTTGGCACTTGTGACCTTCCTGGTTTGGTTGAATTATGCCGCCGAGAAATAGGGTGATTATATCCTGCACGGTCTTTTTGACGGCCTATATCATCTTTCTTCTTTTGTGGATACAGCTAAAGCCTTATTATGGAAATCTCCTTACCCACACGGGGGGAATTCTTGCCGGATTGACCGCCGGGGCCGAACTTGAAAAGGTGGTTCACGAGGAGGACATGGCCAGGGTGAGCTATGCCAGGACCGTCATGAGCGAGGGTAATGTGGGCGAGGTTCTTCTGGAATTCAAGCTCTCGGTATCCAATTATTCTTTCAATGTGCCTGTTTCATTTGCCCTTGCAGCGGGGCTTTTCGTGTTTTTCAGGTGGCGGTGGAAGTACCTCCTGGAGGTTTCGTTTGTTCTTGTGTTTGTCCATGTTTTGTATATCTATTCCTACTGCACCCTGAACCTGTTCAGGGAATTGACGAAGGCCGGGCTGAAAAACCCATCCGCCTCCGTCCAGTTCAGCCTTCAGTTTCTGTGGGCTTTTACTGACAACATGGTCATAAGATTTGAACCTTTTCTCGTTTCAGCCTATCTTTGGCTTAGAAACAGAGCTTCCAGGACGAATGAGAAGCATTCAAGGAAGATGGAAGGAGCCAGATGAATCGAGATGTCTTTAATAACCTGAAGGCCTTGTTCAACCCGAAGTCGTTAGCAGTTATAGGGGCGTCGGCTTCCTTCGGGAAATGGGGCCAGCTTATTTTCAGTAATATCCTGGCAGGCGGTTTTGCCGGCAGAGTATATGCGATCAATCCCGCGCAGGAATCCGTTTACGGCGTTAAGACTTCTAAGAGTGTCAAGGATATAAGCGACCCTGTTGATCTTGTCTTTATTGCGACACCTGCTGAAACTGTCCCTTCTCTGGTGCAGGAATGTGCGGACAGGAGGGTGAAGGCTATTGTGCTTATTACCTCGGGCTTCAGCGAGACAGGGGAGAAAGGAAAGGAGCTGGAAAGGGATGTGGCAGGGATCTGCGCGAAAAGCGACATAGCCCTCATCGGCCCTAATACCATGGGCATAATAGCGCCCTATGCCTCACTTTTTGCAACAGGCACCCATTCAAGGCCCATAAAGGGAAAGGTAGCCTTTGTGTCCCAGTCCGGGAACCTGGGCAATCAACTCATACACTGGGCGACTAAGCACGGTATCGGAGTGAGCCTTTTCGTGGGAACCGGCAATGAGGCCCTTCTTGGCTGCACCGATCTCCTTGAATACCTGGAAGAGGACATCAATACGGAAATAATAATCCTGTATCTCGAAGGAGTAGATGAGGGGAGGCGTTTTCTGGACACGGCAGCCAGGGTGAACCTTAAGAAACCCATTATAGTCCTGAAGGGTGGGAGGACTGATGCAGGAAGGATCGCCGCGGCAAGTCATACAGGCTCAATGGGTGGAAGGGATGAGATATTCAGGGCCGTATGCAGACAGGCGGGTCTCCTAAACGTCTGGGTGCCGACTGAACTCCTTGACCTTTCGGCCGGTTTTTCATGCCTTCCAATGCCCAGAGGAAATAGGGTGGGCATAGTGACCCTTGGCGGAGGCTGGGGTGTCGTAACGTCTGATGAATGCAACCAGAGGGGGCTTGTGATTCCTCCACTGCCTGATGAAATAATAGAAGCGGTGGGTCGTCACCTGCCCCCCTTCTGGAGCAAAGGTAACCCTGTTGACCTTGTAGGTACGACAGATCCAAGGGCGCCTGTAGCGGCGGTGGAGGAATTGCTCAAATGGGACGGTGTGGATGCCGTCATAGGCCTGGGGATAATAGGAAGGCTTGAGGTGGTGCGATTGCTTGTTGATTCTACCAGGAAGGCTGATCCTGACATAAGAGAAGAATTTTTAGACAGGGTGATAGGATTTGCGCAGAATTACGAAACAGAGTATGTGGCAAGCATGGTCGAACTCATGGAGCGTTATGAAAAACCTATCCTTGGCGTAACCCTTGCCCAGACAAGCGAGGGAACCGTCCGGCCTGTGGAAGGGAGGCGTTACAGCGGGGTCTTCTATCAGACACCTGAAAACGCGGTAAACGCCCTTGCAAGGATGGTTCAGTATCAGAGAAGGGTTGGGTATCTAAGAAGGTCATCCTGATTTGGTCGGATAACCTGATCCGCGGGCCTGAAGCCTCTGGAGTTTCCGGTATGTCCCTCCGAGGCGCATAAGCTCCTCATGGGTGCCCTGCTCTGCGATTCTTCCCTTCATTACAACCAGTATCCGGCCGGCGTCCATAACGGTCGAAAGGCGGTGAGCCACCACGAGGGTAGTCCGCCTTGCGGTCATCCTGCCGATGGCATCCTGAATGAGCCTTTCAGTCTCCGGATCAACGCTTGAAGTAGCCTCATCCAGGATCAGGAGCCCAGGGTTTTTTGCAAGGGCCCTCGCAAAGGAGAGGAGCTGCCTCTGCCCCGTTGAAAGGCTGGCACCCGCCTCGCCCATAACCTCTTTCATTCCTGAGGGAAGCCTTTGGATGAACCCGTAAGCGTTAGCGGTACGGGCGGCCTCCCGGGCTTTCGAGGAATCCGATGAACCGAGACGGATGTTTTCTTCAACCGTACCTGAGAAGATAAACACATCCTGCATGACAAGCCCCAGGAGTTCATGGAGCCTTTTTTGATCCCACTCTTTGAGGTCCACTCCGTCAAGGAGTATGGTTCCCTCGTCAGGATCATAAAAGCGCTCCAGCAGATGTATTATGGTGGTCTTACCGCTGCCGGTCGGCCCTACCAGGGCAACCGTTTCACCCGGTCTTATCTCGAAGCTCACCCCTGAGAGCACGGGCTCCCCTTTCCTGTAGGAAAAGCTTACGTCTTTGAATACCAGATGCCCTTTGAATTGCTCCGGCGAGTAGGGTGCGGATGCTTGCGGCATCTCATCTGCCTCATCCATGAATTCAAAGATGCGCTCGGTTGATGCCATGGCCGCCTGCATGATATTGTATTTTTCCGCTATATCCCTTATCGGCTTAAAAAACATCTGCATGTAGCTTATGAATGCCACCAGGGCCCCAAGGGTAAGGGATTCGGATACGACTTTTCCCCCTCCATACCAGATGATAAGGGCGATTGCGCCTGAACTTAGAATCTCCATGATGGGCATGAATACTCCGAATATACGCACCTGCCTCATGCCTGCCCTGTAGTTTTCCCTGTTTATCTGACTGAATATATCCATCTGATGGGCCTCGGTTACAAACAGCTGAACCACCTTCATTCCCGAAAGCCTCTCCTGCAGAAAACTGTTGATTTTGGCCACGGCTGCCCTCAGTTGCCTGAAGACCTCCCTGGACATGGAACTAAAAAGGAAGGTCACGCCGGTAATAATGGGAAGAAAGAGAAAACACAGGATAGCAAGGCGCCAGTTGAGGTAAACAAGAACCGCAAGAATGCCCGTAATTATAAGTATGTCCTTGCAAACCGTTATGATCACGGACTTGAACATCTCGTTTAAGTTTTCAACATCGTTGGTGGCGCGCGTAACGAGCCTTCCTACTGGATGTCTGTCAAAGAAGGGGACCCTTTTTGCCTGCATCCTTTTAAAGAGGGCAAGCCTTATGTCCTGCATGATCCTCTGCCCGAGGAGTTCGAGCATGAAATGCTCGCCGTATCCAAGACAGAAGGAAATCATAACCAGCACAAGAAGAGCCGAACCGAGTAAAGCCACTCCGTTTATGTCGGAGGCGCGTATCTTCAGGATTTCCCTGTGTGGAATGGATGCCATCTCGCTGTGAAGGATGAGGGTAGCCCCATCGTTCGTTTGAAAAGCCGAAGTTCCTGTCGGGAGCGATTCAGACACGCTGCCGGGGGCGATCAGATAATACTTTTCATCATTTTTTATAACCCCCTTTGCGCGAAAAGAGCGGAGATCCCTTGGATCAATGCGGCCCATGTTTCCATGAAAGACGAAAAGGGCAGGGGGAGAGACGGTCTCGATAAAGAGATGTCTGTACCCTTTGATAAGTTCGTCTGATTCTCCCCCGTTCAGGCTCTCAGTATGAATCATTGACCAGGATGATACGATATATCGGTCTATCGCTATCTTTGTCAGATAGGGCACTGCCAGATCGGCCACAGCTATGAGCAAGGTCAGGCAGAGGGTAAAAGCAATCTTCTTCCAGTAAGGGGAAATATAACCTGCAAGGCGCAGCAGCAACCGGGAGTCGTAAACGCGACCAAGTTTGCCTTCCTCCATGTATCCGTATTCGCCGAACAAGTCAGGAAGCCTCCCTCTCAAGCTCCGCCTCAATAGCCTTGCTCTCGTAGATGGTGCTGTAAATTCCACCCATTGCAAGGAGGCCTCCGTGGTCTCCGTCTTCCAGAAGTTCCCCCTTTTCCATTACCAGTATCCTTTCAACCGATTTTAGGGTGGCTATGCGGTGAGTGGTGATAAGGGTAGTCTTGCCGGCCCTTGCGCGGATTATGTTGCTTAGTATCTTCTCTTCCGTGCGGCTGTCCACCATTGAAAGCGCGTCATCCATGATCAGAACCGGAGGGTCTTCCAGCAAGGCCCTCGCTATGGTCAGCCTTTGCCTCTGGCCGCCTGAAAGTGTTATTCCCCTCTCGCCCACCAGGGTATCCAGGCCCTTTTCAAGCGATGACACCTCATCCCATATCTGCGCTAGTTCAAGGACTTCCTCCACACGGCCCTCTTTGATATGTTGCCGCCCCATCAGAACATTATTTCTTACGGTATCAGAGAAAATGAATACATCCTGGGTCACGAATCCCATTGATTTGCGCAATGATTTTAAAGAAAGGGAAGTGATGTCGTGTTGATCAATAAAGACTGCTCCTCCCGGGATAGTCAAGAGCCTGGGAAGCGCCGAGAGCAGCGTGGATTTTCCTGATCCCACCCTTCCCACCAGTGCCGCGGTCTGTCCCGGAGGTATTTCCAGGTTTATGCCCCTGAGGATAAACTCATTCTGGTCGTCATATCGGAAGCTGAAGTTATTGAACCTTATTTTCCCTGATATCTCCGCCGGATTCAGGACAATCGCTCCGTCTTCCACTTCAGGCATCTGTTCAACTACACTGCGTATTCTCTTAAGTGATGCGCCTCCCCTCTGGATGAGGTTTGCGACCCATCCCATGGCCATTATGGGCCATGCCATGATGTTGAGATAATTTGTAAAGGCAACAAGATCACCCGGACTTATGCTCCCCGAGATGGTAAGCCTTCCTCCCATCCACAGGACTATGGCAAGCCCGAGGTTTGTAAAGACTGCCATGACCGGGAAAAACAGGGCCATGGTCCTTGCAAGAGTCATATTCTCCTTTATATACTGCTCTCCTTCTTTCCTCACCCTCTCAAACTGCCAGGGCTCCTTCGCGTTGGCCTTTATTATCCTGATACCGGTAAATCCCTCCCGAACCCTCTCGGTAAGACCGGAGAAGGCCTGCTGGACCTTTTCAAAGCCTACCGACATCCGCCTTGTCAGTTTTCTTCCCATAATTACGACAAAGGGGCCCGGTATGAGGCATATCAAGGTCAGCCGGACATCTATGGAGAGCATAAAGGCTATGGATGCGACACCCAGAACCGTCGCGTCAATCATGGCGACCAGGCCCATTCCGCTTGCCATGCGCACGGCGTTTATGTCGTTTACCGCCCTTGCCATCAGGTCGCCGGTAGGGTTTTTTTGAAAGAAGGATGGCGAAAGAGTGAGCATACGCGAAAACATCTCGTTTCTGAGCCCCATCTCAATCTTGCGGGAAAGCCCGAATATGCCGATGCGCCAGACATACCTGAGCCCCCCTATAGCAATCGCGATACACATGATGGCCGCCGCATAGAGGAGCAGCGTCCGGCCGTTTGCTTGTCCCGCTGCAAGATCGTCAACCGACCTTTTAATTATCAGTGGCACTACTAGTTGCAGGAGATCTACCGCGAGCAGGCTCAGAAGCCCTATGGCGAGAGGGATACGGCTTTGATAAAAATAAGGGGAAAGGATGGAGAAGTTCCTGATGCTCTCCCTGATTGTGGGACGCTTTTCATGCATGAATAGATTGATACATAAAAGACTGCCCCGGTGTCAATCTTGAGGGTCAAGTGATGGGTTTCACATTGGTGATAATCACTTGATATTTTGTTAGAGGACGCCTATCTTTAACGCACTTAAAGTTTATATGAAAACTCCCTCATACGCCCTCTTTTTCCCTTGTTCAGGGTGAGCGATATAGTAAGTGGGGAGATTTTAATTGTAATCAAAAACGAAAGGAGAAATTTCGATGCAATTGCTACCGGTAAAGATCTATACGCTCAGTACATGCAGCCACTGCAAGGCCACAAAAAAATTCCTGGGAGAGTGCGGAATCCAGTTCGATTTCACCGACGTGGATATGCTGACAGGCCAAGAAAGGGCGCAAATTATTGAAGAGGTCAAAAAATTCAATCCCAACTGCTCATTTCCAACCATTATCATTGGAGACAAGGTTATTATCGGACACAGGGAAGATGAGATAAAGGAGGCTTTAGGACTGTGACAGAGGCGGAGAAGCTTTGCGAGATGCTCAAGAAGGCGCAGGAGCCGAAGGGCTATTTATTCAATAAGGACAAAGAACGGGTAATGGACCTTATGGATGCCCTTCTCATTAACAAGAAACGTTATGGTTATATGGCCTGCCCGTGCAGGCTGGCATCGGGTGATCGGAAAAAGGATGCGGATATACTCTGCCCCTGCGTTTACAGGGAAAAGGACGTAGAAGAGTATGGAAGCTGTTACTGCAATCTTTATGTAACCAGGAAGTGGAATGAGACAAAGACCCTTCATCCCTATGTCCCTGAAAGGAGACCAGTAGAGTTATCCTTTGCTTGAGGCATGTGGATTATCGCCTCCAATGAATTTTGTGCACCGGGCCGCAGAGGAGGGTGACACCTCACGGCCTCTTTAGAGCTGCAGGCTTGTTGCCATGGAATCGCACTAACGGTCATGCCTTGGGCGGAGCACAACGAAAGATGAAAATCACCCCCACCATTCCCTCCCCCGTCGAGGAGGAGGGAATAATTGAGCTGTTTCTGTCCCTGGATCAGAGAGAGGCACCATGAAGGCTGATGATCGCCTTTTGCACTGGGCCTGGGTTATACTGGCCACGTGCTTTGCAAATCTGTTTATCAACTACTCCGTGCGGCTTGGTTACGGAGTTATTCTGCCGGAGATGATAAAAGATCTTGGGATAAACCGGACTGAGGCCGGCTCCATTTTCAACGCCTACCTGTTTACCTATGTCACCGTGGCCACCTTTACCGGCTACGTCACCGACCGTCTCGGAGCAAGAAGGATCATTGCCTTTTGCGCGTTTATCCTGGGCGCCGGTGTGCTTCTCATGGGAACGGTCAAATCCCTTGGTTCAGCCTACGTCTTCTATGGGCTGGTGGGCTTGGGGGCCACAGGTATGTGGGGGCCTGTGATAACCGTCGTGCAGAGATGGTTTGCCGTAAGGAAAAGGGGGCTTGCTCTCGGGATACTCTCAACCGGCTTCGGCCTCGGGTTTGCCGTTATGGGTGCCGTCTTTCCATGGATAGTAAGGAATTACACATGGAGACATGCCTGGTTTTTCCTTGGAGCAGGGGCACTCATCATGGTGATTGTTGACGCCATATTACTCAGAAGCGATCCCTCGGACTCAGGCCACAGGCCCTGGGGAGAGGGAGGCGAAACTGCCGTGGGTTTAGGAAGTAAAGGCCTGAATGCGGCAGAGAAAAGCCTTTCAGCGATTTTCAGGAGCAGGAGTTTTTGGCTTATAGGGCTATCCTATTTTTCCATCTCCTACGCCCTCTATTCCGTCACAACTTTCATGGTTGATTACGCCAGGAATCAATTAGGCCTTCCAACGGAAACCGCCAGTTATCTTGCCACCGTCCACGGTATGTGCCAGGTGATCGGAGTCTTGGTAATACTTCCTCTTTCGGACTATCTGGGCAGGAAAAAGACTATCATGATATCAAATGCCGTGATAGCTTTAGCGGTGGCAGGAATAATCTTCTCCGGAGGATCGGTGGGGATGCTCTACGGCTCCGTTGGGATTATGGCGGTTTTCTATGGTGTCACCTTCCCTATTTACGGGGCGTGCGCTGGGGATTATTTCCCACGTAACGTGATGGCTACCGTGATCGGAGCCTGGACGCCCTTTTACGGAGGAGGAGCAATATGTTCACACTGGGTGAGCGGAATAATTAGGGACTCAAGCGGGGTATATGACAAGGCCTTCATAGTAGGAGTAGTTATGGCGCTTGTCGGGCTTTTACTTATTGTTTTCGTGAGGCGCGCCGAGGCCGACTAAGCCCTTTTTACCGACAGGCGCTGGTAGCGTGGTGGCCGTGCGGCTGAAGCCGCACCTACCCCGGATTTTGAGCGCATAGGATGCTGCTCTAAAGAGGTCAGGGTCGGGGTCGCGCAGTAAGGGGCGCGGCCGGGAGCGCAGTCGAGAAGAGAAGTCCAGGCTTATTGTTAAGAGACGATAACGATACCGACCCCGAAAAAACTCTGGAAACAGAGAAGAGTTTGAAAGAGGATTTCCCTCCCCCCGCGCGGGGGAGGGTCGGGGTGGGGGGTGTATTTTCACGGTAAATTGATGTTGCTGAAGTAGAGGCTTATGGACAATAAATCACAGAAGTTTTCAGAACCGTCGGGGGAAGGGCGTTTCCCTCTGGAGGGAGTGAGGGTGGTTGAATGCGGCGTCTTTCACGCAGGCCCCGGAGCATGCGCGATACTGGGGGATTTGGGCGCGGAAGTAATCAAGGTTGAGACCCCCGGGAAAGGCGATCCGATAAGGGGACTTAAACGCGTGGGCATTATCCCCTTTGAGATAGCAGGTAACAGAAGCCTCTTTTGTGAAGGCGCCAATAGGAACAAGAAAAGCGTTACCATCAACCTCAAGACGCAAAAGGGGAGGCATCTCCTTTACCGGCTGGTTGAAAAGGCGGACGTGTTTCTTACCAATCTGAGGCCCAAGGCCATCGAAAAACTCCTGATTGATTATGAAACTATCGGCGGGATAAACCCCAAAATAGTTTACTGCTCTGTTTCGGCCTTCGGGGACAGGGGTTCCGACAGAAACAGAGGCGGGTTCGATTACCAGGGTCAGGCACGGGCCGGGATCATGTTTTCCCTTGGAGGTGCAGGCGGAAGCCCCGCGGTGTCACAATTCGGGCTTGTGGATCAGACTACCGCAATAATGGCGAGCCATCAGATACTTGCCGCCCTTTTCATGCGTGAAAGGACAGGTGTCGGTCAGGAGATACGGACCTCCATCCTTGGTTCCGCAATGTTCCTGAACTACTTTAACATACTCCTTGCACAGTTGGGTGGTTTCGAGGTTCCTGCCCACGAGAGGGAAAAGGATAACCCCTTAAGAAACTTCTACAGATGTCGTGACGGCCGCTGGCTTATGATCACCCTTACACCGTCTGAGAAATACTGGCCTTCCCTGTGCGAGGCGCTTGGAGATCTTGACCTTGCCAGTGACGGCCGCTACGACACCGATGACAAGCGCATCTCACAGGCAGGCGAGGTGGTGGGAAGATTGGATGCGCTCTTTGCAAAAAAGACCTTTGATGAATGGTTTGAGATATTCGGCCACTACGATCTTGTGTGCGCTCCGGTCAACAGGCCGCTTGATCTTGCCGGGGACAGCCAGGTAATCGCTAACGGCTATTTGTCCGATTTTATCCACCCGACCCTCGGGAAGGTCAAGGTCCCGGATTATCCGGGGGCCTTCAGCCGTTGCAGTACCGGCATAAAGAGCGCCTCGCCGGAACTTGGCGAGCATACTGTCGAGGTTCTTCAAGGGTTATGCGGACTTGAGAGGCTGGAGATAGACAAACTCAGGGAGGAGGGAGTTATTTGAGGTCGTTCTGGCTTTGCTTTGTGCCCCTCTTTGTGGCGGTTGATGCGGTTGGGGTTCTTCCCATCTTTCTCACCCTTACCGAGGAACTCAATCCCCTGAAGGTTAAGCGGGTCATCTATCAGTCCATGGCCACAGCCGCAGCGGTGGCCTTGAGCTTCCTGGCAGTGGGCACAGGGGTCTTGAAGCTGCTTGGGATAACGGTGGCTGATTTTATGGTGGCGGGCGGCGTTTTGCTGTTTGTAATATCTATGAGCGATCTTATCACGACGGATAAGGCCAGAAGACAGGTGGACCCTGACAGTCTGGGGGCGGTTCCCCTCGGGGTTCCTCTGATAGCCGGTCCTGCCGTCTTCACGACATCAATCCTTCTGGTTAATGAACACGGCGTGGTTCCGGCCGCCTTGGCTCTGCTTACAAATATCGCTATCGCAGGAGCGGTTTTTCTCGCAGCAGGCTCGATAAACAGGCTCCTCGGCAAGGCCGGGGCCAAGACCGTCTCCAAGATAGCGGCCCTTCTGCTCGCGGCCATCGCGGTTATGATCGTAAGGAAAGGCATAACGGCACTTCTGCAGGGCGTTTGAAATGGTTAATGAACCTGTACGCTTGGAAGCAAGAAATCATGATGGAGTCGTCTAAGATGCCGGAACTGAGTCCGGAGAGGAAGGCATTTCTGGCAGCCGATTATTGTCGCGGCTTCATAAGGTACTGCCGTATAGAGCCTCTTGAGATAAAGAGCGGATATTTCCGCTCAAGGGTTTTAATCGCAGAGGAGCACAGGCAGCAGGACGGATTTATCCACGCTGGCGTAATGGCCACCATGGCCGATCATACCGCCGGATACGCTGCCTTTACCCTGGTGACTGAAGACCGCCAGATCCTCACAATCGAATTTAAGATAAATTTCCTTAGGCCAGCTTTCGGTAATGCGCTTGAGTGTAGGTCCAAAATCATCAGGGACGGAAGCACAATACTGATAGCCGAGTCCGAGGTCTTTGACGTTAGGGAGGAAGAGACGTCCCTGGCCGCAAAGGCCACCGTGACCCTCATGTCCGTTCCTAAGGCAAAGCTCCTTTCAAAGCGCTGAAGCTATCTCCTCAGCGGTCATTGCGCATGCCTCCTTCGGGTCTTTTGAGTCCCTTATGGGCCGCCCTATGACAAGATAGTCCGCCCCGTTTCTTACTGCCTGGTAGGGTGTGACTATCCTTTGCTGATCATCGCCTGCGACAATAGACCACTTGGGCCTTATGCCAGGAGTAAAAGCCAGAAAATCCCTCCCCAGCTCCTTTTTTACCCAGCCTACCTCCCTGCCTGAACAGACTATGCCGTGGCATCCCGCATCCCTTGCGATAAAGGCCTTTTTCAGTACAAGTTTCCGGAGGTCTTTGGCAAGATCGTCACGGTAGCCCAGCTCAATTATATGGCCTGTGTTGAGGCTTGTAAGAACGGTGACACCAAGTATCTTTGTCTTTGATCCTTTTACTGCCTCATCTGTCAACATGCCCTGTCCCTGCTCGCAGTGAACGGTTACGAAATCGGCTCCCAGGGAGCCTGCCGAGCGAAGGGCACGCCTCATGGTCTCAGGGATGTCATGGAGTTTGAGATCAAGAAATATTCCTGCCCGGCTTTCATCCCTGATGGCTGAGAGCATTGGGGGGCCTTCCTTTATGAAAAGTTCAAGCCCCACCTTGAAGACTCCCACGCTTTCCCTGAGCATGGTAACGTAGCGCATGGCCTCATCGCGGTCGGTAACGTCCAACGGGAACACGATGTAATCGCTTGGTAGCCTCATATATCCTCCGAATCCTTTCTTGATAAGCGCTTAAACCTAAGGTGTGTTTTCGCCCCCGCGTGTAAAAATCGTTCCTTTGGCGCTTTTCCTCACCCCTTGCAGGGGAGGGTCAGGGCGGCGGGGGTTCAGTTCACGGTAAAAATAAATGGACAGAAAGGCAACCTCAATTTATAATAATCACTATGCCACCGTAGCTCAGTTGGTAGAGCACCTCACTCGTAATGAGGATGTCTGCGGTTCGATTCCGCACGGTGGCTCCAGTAATTTTTTCTGTTTGCAAGCACTGGTGGAACTCGCTTAGTGCTCATCCGTAAATGAGACAGTTTTGTCGGGTTCAAGGCGGGGGATAATTTTAACCACAGGAATACATTGAGTTCGAGGATTAAAATTTGAGCCCAACGCCGAAATCGGTGAAAATAGCCATTTACGGATGGGCACTAGCTTAACCTTACCCCCGGGGAGTTGTCCTTGAGTATGATCTGACGCTTCGCTCTTCGGGTGGGTCTCCTTGAGCGCAGGCCTTGCATCAGGACATTATTCAAAGGGCCTTGGAAAGCGGCTTCTTCAAGGAGGTGCCGACATCTCCATTATCCTTTGTTGTTGACTGCTCCTCCCATGTTTTTCCACCGTAATGGTAATGGGCACGATAAACTTCAGGAAGGCTATTCAACACCGATTCTCGAAAGATACCTGTTGTGCAACCTCGTTAGCAAAATAAGCGCAAGGATTGAACCTATAAGACACAGGAACATATCGCTTTGCGTGTCCCAGATATAACCCTGTGTTCCAAGGAAGGCTTCAGTATCTGTTGGATCGGAAAGGGAAGCCAGCCATTCAATGATCTCATAGAGAGCTGAAAACGCAAGAGGAACAGCGATGGATATGAAGGAAAGCCATTTTCCGGGCTTTAATGGCGATGTTCGCGCAATAATCTCCCGCACGTAGATAGCCGGTCCAAAGCCCTGCATGAGGTGCCCGATCTTATCATAGTTGTTGCGAGACCAGCCGAACCAGTCTTCCATCCAAAAGCCCAGAGGTACCTTGGCATAGGAGAAGTGCCCGCCCAGCATAAGTATCATGGCGTGAATAGCAATGAGCATATAAGCCAGACGGGTCAACGGAAATCTCTTGTATGTAAGCAGCAGGACAGGCAACGCAATCATGAAGGGGAAGGTTTCCAGTATCCAGGTAAGACGGGAATCATGCGGCTCGATTCCCGACCAAACCCAGACAGCAACTACTACAATCAACAGTGTCGCTGCATATTTGTTTGATGTCATTCCAAATCTCTTGGCCAGGGATCCTTGCGTTTATACTTTCCAGTCTTGGAAATAAGACCGCAGCTCAACTCCGGCCGCTGTCTCGGCTGATTGAACACTGCGGCCTTTACTTTGGAGGCACTTATAAGTGCCGATTCCCTCAGTCTTTCTTGGCAGCCTTCTCGGCCCTTTTTTCTTTCAAAGTCTTTGCCGGTTTCTTCTTGGTTTCCTTTTTCTTATCAATCCCCTTTGCCATCTTTTTCTCCTTTCCCGATTGATTATTTACTATACCTCATGCCCTGAAAGGGGCACAACTAAGGATGAAAACTCCGTACGTTATTCCGGACTCGATCCGCAATCCAGGTAAAAAAGACTGGATACCAGCCTGAGCCGGCATGACGATGTATTTTCACATAAATCCCCATGCCCGGGTAGGGCGCAACCAAACATGAAAATCACCCTCTACCCCTCCCTTCTCCGTCGAGGGGAGGGGTAGAGGGAAAGGGGCATTTCCATGTAATCGTTCAAATATGACTCAGATGGGCCGCTTTGCGGCCGAAAACATCAGCCTGAGATAATATATTACAAAACGCCCTCTATTTAAATGCCTTTGTTTCATAGCCCTGATGGCAGAACGCGGAGTCAGTTTCTCGTTTGGGCGGAACCCGGGACGCGGGACAGTGTCAATGCAGTATCAGGAGTTACTGAACGCCTGGCCTGGCTTTGATAATTCCATTTATGGACAAGATTTGCTGATTAGTATCAGCTCAATGATTGGGGGATGGCTTTGCGCAGACCAGGAATCAGCTTCTGTAGATGCGCCTTCAGGCGCAGGGCGCACGGTTCCCCTGCGGCTAAAGCCGCACCTACCCCGGATTTTTGCGCTGATACGCTGATTATATGGCAGTTCTGCTATATTTTGCATTTAGGTGTAAACAGCATATTCTCAATAAATAAGGGAAGTCTTCTTGTCATCTGCGCTTCTGAATTCTAGCTTTTTATATGAAAGTGCCCCTCGCCTTTACTCCTCCCCATTGACGGGGGAGGGAGGGGTGGGGGTGATTCTAATCCTTCGTTGTGCCCCAAGAGGGCATGGGGGTTAACTGGAATCACAAGGAGGTGGCGTTTTACGTAATTCCGGCGAAGGACGGAATCCAGGTTCATTCCCCCCAATTATTGAGATGATACTGTGAATAGCATTTGAAAGGACATGCGAATATGTATAATAATTCAGTCAAGCGATCACGCCGGGGTTTTCCACATTCCCTCGGACGGTAATGCCCCTGTAGCCCCCACCCACCTGGGGGCCTGAGGTTGTGGGTGAATGGATTCTAACGCTAAATGGCAGGAATTGTAGAAATCAACCTGAAGCTGTTATGGGAGGACAGAGAAATGGCTGAGCAGAAAGAAATGCCGGCAGTGTCAATGAGCAGCACCAAGAAAGAACTCCTTGAGGCCTATGAGGCAGCAAAGGAGCGTCTCCAGAGCATGGAAAAGGACCTGTTGAATGCGGAAAAGGCAAGGGCCAGATTGGAAAAGCAGGCGGCCTCATCGGCTGCAGATTCGCAGCTCCAGGAAGACCCCCTGCAGAGGCTCCAGAGGCTTCGCTCAGACATAGGAAGAGAGCTTACCGAACTGGCGGAGCGCTTTGACTCAGAGCTTGATAACTACAGAAAGATACAGTCCGCCCTCAAGGCCAAGCAAGACGAACTTCAGACCATATACGGAGTGGAGGCGGCAGCATCCGATCTGGCGGCACTGCTGGATGCTCAGAGGGCGGAAAGGGAGAGATTCGAAAGGGCGGTGGCGGAAAAACGCACCGCCTTCGAAGATGAAATGAAGGAAGCCAGGAGCGAATGGAACAAGGAGAAGGCACAGACGGAGCTGGTGGCTAAGGAGCAGGCCGAAGCCCTTAAGAAGCAGCGGCAGAGAGAAAAAGAGGAATTTGAATATGCCTTTGCCAGGGAAAAGGAACAAAAGAAAAACGGCCTGGAAGACGAACTAAGGGCACTTGAAAAGCAGTTGGCAGAAAAACGCGCCGACTTTGAGAAGGAATACGAGGAGCGCAAGACAGAGCTGGATACACGGGAGGAGGTCATTGTCAGGCGCGAAAAGGAAATGGCCGCGGTTCAAAAGGAGGCCGAGACATTCCCGAAAAGGCTTGAAACCGCTGTTCAGGCAGCCGCCGACGAGGCCACAAAGCGTCTTACAAGGGAATTCGCAAAGGACAAGGCACTTTTTGAGGCAAAGTTCGACGGTGAAAAGAACGTCTTACTCAGCAAGATAGATGCCCTTGAAAAACAGCTTGCATCCCAGACTGCCCAGCTAGCGGATTCTGCCAGGAGACAGGAGCAGGCCTATGAGAAGGTCCAGGATATAGCTAATCGCGCTGTTGCTTCTGCCAAAAGAGAGGTCATCTCCATACCGGTAGCTCAGTCCACTGCCCATAGCCGCGAGGAGGGAAGAGGAAGCCGGGATTAAGAAAGGTCAGTTATCTCATAAAGCCGGGGCAGACAGTACCTATCACACCGGTCAAATTACTCTGTAAATATCTCTCTCCCAACTGCCGCTTCAGAGTGGTAAATAACACCGCAAAGCTCAGCTCGCCTATTCGCGGTGAGCCGGAGGCGTGCCGTGAACGACGAGTTCAGCCGCGCGACTCTTGAGCGTCGGCTGAAGCGTCTCGTTGGAGGTCTTCTTATCATTTCCATTTTCTGAAGACGTTCATTTGCTAACGTCCTGCGACAATTCCGCTTCAATCTCTTCCACTGTCGGCAGGCTGGACTTGAGGTTCTCCGGCAGGGCGCGGGTTAGTTCGTAGTCAGAAATGCCGATGGGTTTGTGAATGTCGCGCAGTGCGTATTCAGCCAGAATGCGATCCTTGGTCTGGCAGAGAATCAGGCCGATGGTGGGCTGATCGGTTTCGTTTCTGAGTTGGTCGTCCACCACCGAGCAATAGAAGTTCATTTTGCCGGCATATTCCGGTTTGAAGTCACCCTTCTTCAGTTCAACAACGATGAAGCAGCGCAGTTTGAGGTGGTAGAATAGAAGATCGAGGTAAAAATCCTTGTCGCTCACCTCCAGATGATACTGGCGCCCGACAAAGGCAAAACCAGACCCAAGTTCCAGCAGAAATTTCTCAAGGTGCCGGACCAGCCCGGTCTCCAGCTCCCGCTCATGGAAAGGTTCTTCAAGGGTTAGGAAGTCGAAAAGGTAGGGATCTTTGAGCAACTGCCGGGCAAGCTCCGACTGCGGCGCGGGGAGGCGGGTTGAAAAATTGCTGACTGCCTGTCCGTGTCGATCATAAACCCTACCTTTGATCATCGCTGCCAACGTATCCCGCCCCCAGCC
>Ga0210044_10003229_pt1 | contig 23447 bp, 26 predicted proteins | sample CryGey13umfilter_2_FD_183959 | JGI IMG/M metagenome (GOLD analysis project Ga0210044, IMG submission 183959) | Groundwater microbial communities from aquifer in Utah, USA - Crystal Geyser 4/9/14 3 um filter (SPAdes) (version 2) | ecosystem: Environmental > Aquatic > Deep subsurface >... | reverse complement strand
GTCTAAAAATAGATCGTGATTTGAATGCTAGTATTAATTTGGAGTTATATCCAACTACCCATAGCTTGTGGGGAAGTAAAGCCTGTGGAGAGTCAAACCAACTTAGTGGCAAGTCTATTAAGGATTCGGTGAAGCAGGAAGTGAACGTCCATCCCATGAAGAGTGGGAACTTGACTCATTGATCAAGTTTGAGTAAGTTTCATAGAGCGGCTTACGGCACGACATTTTTAAGGTAAACATTAAGATAAATCCAATTTCAGGGAAAATAGGAGTTTAAAGACTATAATCTATGAATAAGAAACACCTATTAATTAAAGAAAATGAGTAAAAACGCACCTGTAAATATTGGCATTGAAGAAAAAGATAGAAAACATATCGCTGATGGATTATGTCGTCTTTTAGCTGATACTTATACATTATATTTAAAAACACATTATTTTCACTGGAATGTTACAGGATCACTATTTAACTCTTTGCATTTAATGTTTGAACAACAATACACCGAATTAGCCTTAGCTGTGGATAGTATTGCGGAAAGAATTAGAACTTTAGGATATACCGCACCGGGTAGTTATAGTGAGTATGGGGAATTATCTTCCATTGAAGAAACGAGAGAAGTTCCTAAAGCCGAAGACATGGTAAGGTTATTAGTAGAAGGTAATGAGGCTGTAGTTAGAACTGCTAGAAGTGTATTTCCTGTGGCGGAAAAAGCTAGTGATGAATCCACTGCTGATTTATTAACTCAAAGAATGAGTCTTCATGAAAAAAATGCTTGGATGTTGAGAAGTAATCTTTAATGTTTTCTTTCCTGACAAAAAATAACTAATTTTTAACTCCATGACTACTGATACATTTTTATACCGTTATCCTCCTTTAATATCAGGCATTTTAAAAAAAAGATATAAACGCTTTTTAGCAGATATTGAGTTAAAAACAGGGGAATTAATTACGGCTCATTGTGCGAATACTGGTCCGATGTTAGGATTATGTGAAGTAGGTAGTCATGTAATGGTATCAAAAAGCGATAACCCTAAGCGTAAATTGGGTTACACATGGGAAATGATAGCTGTAGGGGAAAATAATCCTGTGTGGGTGGGAATTAATACGGCTTTGCCGAATCGTATTATTAAACTAGCTTTACAACAACAATTGATTTCTGAGTTAGCTTCACAATATAGTCAAGTAAAAAGTGAGGTAAAATTTGGTCATGATGGCAAAAGTAGAGTTGATTTTGTGTTAACTGGGGATGAATTTCAACCGCCAATTTATGTGGAAGTAAAAAATACTACCCTTGCAGAAAAAGGGGTTGCTTTATTTCCTGATACTGAAACCACCAGAGGTCAAAAACACTTACAAGAATTAATGGCATTGTCAAAACAGACTAAGGCAGTAATGTTATATTTTATCAGTCGAGAAGATTGTGAGACTTTTGGGGTAGGAAAACAATATGATTCCACCTACGGAGATTTATTTCATCAAGCTATTAACAAAGGAGTTAAAATTTTACCTTGTCGTTTTCAAGTTCTTCCTGAAGGGGTAAAATATCTAGGAATGGCAAAAATAATATTATGATTTCGGCTTTCTTTGCGTAAAAACTGAGATACGGTACAATAGGAATCTATTTTCAAATTTAGTCCATAACAAGACGAATAGTACTTCAGTGAACTATAAAATTTTCAGTGAGGCTAGAAGATAGGAAAGAGGAGATAGGAGGTAATAGTAAGAATTGATTTTAACATTAGTCAAATTGATTTTCAGTAATTATTTAGGCTTATTTAATTATTTTTGGTAGATAAAATTTGCCCAACTATTACTTTTATTTTACAAGTTTTTTTACAGTTTATGGATGGTAATAATAGTTTATGAAATTTATTGATCAAGTCGAGGTAGAAGTAGAAGCAGGAAAAGGTGGTGATGGTATTGTAGCCTTTCGTAGAGAGAAATACGTCCCCGCTGGTGGCCCTTCTGGGGGTAATGGTGGTAGAGGTGGTTCTATACTTTTTAAAGCAACGACTAAGCTACAAACATTGTTAGACTTCAAATATGCTCGTCGTTTTAAGGCTGATGATGGTGGTAGAGGTGGACCAAACAATTGTACTGGTGCAGCGGGGAAAGATCTTATATTAGAAATTCCTTGTGGTACTATGATTTATGATTCGGAAACCGAAGAAGTAATTGCGGATTTAATTAATCCTGATGATACATTTTTGATTGTTAAAGGAGGTAAAGGTGGTTTAGGTAATCAACATTTTTTGAGCAATAGTAATCGTGCTCCTGAGTATGCTTTACCGGGGCTTGAAGGGGAAATAAAACAGTTACGCTTAGAATTGAAACTTTTGGCAGAAGTGGGCATTATTGGGCTTCCTAATGCTGGTAAATCCACTCTTATTTCGTCTTTATCTTCTGCTAAACCCAAAATTGCTGATTATCCTTTTACTACTCTTATACCTAATTTGGGTGTGGTGCGTAAACCCACAGGAGACGGTACTGTTTTTGCTGATATTCCAGGGTTGATTGAAGGCGCTTCCGATGGCATTGGTTTAGGTCATGATTTCTTACGACATATTGAACGCACCCGTGTTTTAGTTCATCTTGTGGATGTTAACTCTAATGATCCTATTCATGATTACCAAGTTATTCAAGCTGAATTATCCGCCTATGGTCGAGGATTGTGCGATCGCCCTCAAATAATTGGTTTAAATAAAATAGATTCTATGGATGAAGAAAGTCAACAATATATTTTGAAAGAATTTCAGGGTATAAGTAATGATCCTATTTTCTTGATTTCGGGTGTAGCTGGGACAGGTTGCAATGCTCTTTTACAAGCTGTGTGGAATCAATTAGATTTGATGAAAGAAGACGCTGTTAAAGAAATTAGCTTTTTAGAAAGTTTACATTCATAACTTTTACTTGACAAAATACATATTTTATGCTATGAAATCAGAACCTGCCATCGCTACCATTGGATTAACGAAACGATTTGAAAAACATATCGCCGTCAATGATGTAGATTTACAAGTAAAAAAAGGTGATGTTTATGGTTTAATAGGGCCTAATGGTGCAGGAAAAACTACTTTGATTCGGATGTTAGCGGCGGCGGAAACTCCCACCAAAGGCGAAATTTACCTTAATGGCGATCGCTTACTTATAGATGACAGCAACCGTTATTTAAAGCAATATTTAGGCTATCTTCCCGATGATTTTCCTTTGTATGATGACTTGACAGTAATAGACTATTTAGAATATTTTGCGAGATTGTATAAGTTAAAACAACCGTGGCGCCGTCGTAGAATACAAGAAGTTTTGGAGTTAGTCAACCTTGAATCGAAAGTAAATTCATTGATTGCTACTCTTTCTCGTGGCATGAAACAACGATTAAGTTTAGCGCGCACAATTATCCATCAACCGATTATTTTACTCTTAGATGAGCCAGTTTCGGGATTAGATCCTATTGCGAGGATGGAATTTCGAGAAACTATCAAAACATTACAAGAAGCAGGAATGACGATTATAATTTCCTCTCATGTGTTGTCAGATTTAGCAGAATTATGCACATCAGTGGGTATTATGGAATTGGGTTGTTTAGTAGAAAGTACTTCTTTACAGAATTTATATAGTCGTCTTAGTCGTCAGCAAATAATTATTAAAATCTTAGGAGAAGGGGAGAAATTAGAAGTAGAATTGCGTAACTGTGACACGGTAAAAGCATGGGAAAAATCACCTGATGGCGAAACAATTAAGGTAGAATTTACTGGTGATAATCAAGATAGTGCTAACTTATTAAAAAGTTTAATTGATGCTAATATTCCTGTGAGTAATTTTCATTGTCAACAGGAAGATTTAGAGACTATTTTCTTAAAATTAGGACATAAACAAGTATCTTAAATAATTAGTTAATTTTTAAAAGTAGCATCTTATGTTAAATATCTCAGTTTTTAATATCAGGCAAAGATTTTTTCAAAACATATAACCAGATTAAACCAAAAATGCCAAAAGCGATCGCACTTAAACTAACAATTTGAGCAATACGCAAAAAACCTAACATTAAACTATCAATTCTAAAGCCTTCAATCCATACTCTACCAAGACTATAAGCGATTAGATAAATTAGAGAAATAGTACCAGTTTTTAATTTATTGTTATTTTTAATACTCCAAAAAAAGAGAATAATTAATAATGTAAAAACGCCGATATTCCAAAGAGATTCATATAAAAAAGTAGGATGAAAATACTCAAAATTAAGATACTGAATCGGGCGATTATTAACAGGAATATATAACTTCCAAGGCAAATTTGTCGGAATACCAAAGGCTTCTGAATTAAAAAAATTTCCCCATCTTCCAATAGCTTGTCCTAAAATTAAAGAAGGTGCAATAACATCAGTTAATTGCCAAAAAGATTGACGGTTAATCTTAGCAAAAATTAAAGCAGAAATAACACCACCAATAATAGCGCCATGAATGGCAATTCCTCCTTGCCAAATTGCAATTATATCTTGAGGATGTTGAGCATAATTTTGCCACTCAAATAAGACATAATAAATTCTAGCGGCAGGAATCGCACCAATAACTAACCAGATAACTAAATCACTAATTAATTCAGGATCAATATTACGATATTTTCCTAATTTTTGCGAGAGAAAAACACCAATTAATACTGCTGAAGCAATTAAAAAACCATACCATCTTAAACTAATAGGTCCAATTTCAAATAAAATAGGACTAGGGGATTGAAATGTAAAAATAAAAAAATTCATAATTTATGGTGAGTAATTTATTGTCAATTATTTTTATTCATCAATATAAAAACGATAAAAAAGATAGTCATTTTTAAACTCATGATTATCTGTGACATGATGAATAATTTTTAAGTCAATTAATTCTTGTGCTAATCGGATAGCTTCTGATTTTGATAAGATATATTTTTTCTCCATCCATTGTACTACTTCCGAGGCAATAAAACATTGATTATAAGTAGTTAAATGATACTTTCTATCTTTAATTTCTATTCTCTCATTTCCACGCATATCATTAACTAATTTGATAATATGTTCATCATATAAATTGATTAATTTATTATTCTCTAAACGCACTAAATGATTTCGTAAACAAGTTTCTAAAAAAATCCAGTCATAATCACCATTATTATTAAACCATTCTTTAGTGATTTCTAAGGAGTCTTTTGGAGTAACTTTAAAACGCATTAGTAACAATGCTAAAACTTTTTCTCTCGCTTTAATATTTTCCATAGTTGTTTATATTTTAATAGTGATATTTTTTAGTATATAAAAGGGACAAAAAATAATGTTAATATTGTACAATAAATTACGAATTAATGATGAAGAATTCCCCCTAGAACTTTATTTTAAACCATTAACAAACAAAGATTATCAAGACTATATTTTTGTTAACTATAATAAGCTATTACCCCAGCAGGAAAAATTACCAAAAACACTAATTTTTGTCATGATTAAGTCAAGAATAAAACTAAATGGATTAGATTTGATTAAAGAACAATTAGAAAAAGATTATTTATTAGACATTTTTCTCAAGTTTTCCTTAGAATTTTATCAGAAAACTCAAGCAAAAAATATTAAGATTATAATAATTTGTCCAAAAACAGGTTATCCATTATACTCACCGCAAGGGGAAGAATTTTTTAATATTCCTCGTCTTATAACTCGTCATCTGTTAAGGTTTAAAACCTTAGAAAACTATTGCAGTTTAATACATCCTCAATGGGGTAGAAAAGTTTATCCTAGTTTAATTTTATCTCCAATTTCTGTAGAATTAATTAAGCCAATTATTGATGATATTTTAAGGATTAATTAAGATTTATTAATAAATTGAAAATAAATAGTAATTTTACTATCTGAGTTGAGAAATAACTATATTTAATTAGTTATCGGGTATCATAAATAACCTTGATGATTATATAAAATAAAAATGATAATAAATAAAGAAATATTACAAATAGGAAATCCGATTTTAAGAAAAATTGCTACGGAAATAAGCGACATTGATAATCCGCAAATACAAACTTTAATTGACGATTTAATTTTGATTACTAAAAAAAATTATGGTGTTGGTATTGCTGCGCCTCAAATTGGTAAATCTTGTCGGCTAATGATTATCGCTTCTTATCCTAATATTCGTTATCCTGATGCGCCTTTGATGCAACCAATGGCAATGATTAATCCTCGTATTATTAACCATTCAGAAGAAGTTGTAGAAGCTATGGAAGGTTGTTTGAGTGTAAAGCAAAAACGAGGCAGGGTAACTCGTTATCGAGATATAACAGTAGAATATCTTACTCGAAATGGTGATTATCAACGAAAAGAATATAATAATTTTGTTGCTCGAATTATTCAACATGAATTAGATCATCTTAATGGTATTCTATTTGTTGATCATGTTCAAGATGAATTAATTAATTCTGAAGTATAATTTAACTTTTAATATTGATGATTTTTAATCGTCGTTTTTGAATATAATGCTGTTTAAAAATAAAATTTCTGTAATTTTTTTATGTTTTTTGTTAGTAAGTTGTCAGGGGAATAAACAAGAAACACAAGTAAAAGATACTAACTTTAAACGAGAAGTTGAAGAAGGTTTAGTACTTTATGATGCTACTTTAGAACAATCAAATGCTGATGGAAAAACATTATGGCGCTTAAGTACCAAAAAAGCAACTTATACTGATGATAAAAAAAGTGCTATTTTAGAAGGCATTACGGGTAACTTATTTGAAAAGGGTAAAATAATTTTACAAGTTAGTGCAAAAAAAGGAGAGGTAAAAAATGATGGCAAAGAAATCTTTTTATCTGAAGAAATTATAGCATTTGATCCTCGCAATAAAGCAGAATTTAAAAGTCAAGAAGTTATTTGGAAACCTGAAGAAAATGTTATTTCCATGACAGGAAAAAAAGGAATAATAGCGAATAATGCTAAACTAATTGTTACGGCAGAAAAAGCATTATATAACACTAAAACTCAATTATTAGAATTAAATAAAAATATATTTGCAAATCTAAGAAATCCCTCTTTACAACTGAAAACAGAACATTTATATTGGCAAATTCCTGAAGATAAAATTATCGGTAATACTCTTTTAAATATGATTCGTTTGGATAATAAATTAGTTACTGATAAAATCAAAAGTGATCAAGTAGAAATTGATTTGAATACTAATATTGCTATCATTAATGGTAATGTTGAATATCAATCTTTAAAACCACCTTTACAAGGCGCCACATCTCAAATTATTTGGAATTTTGCCGATAGAAAAATGCAATCTAATCAAGCAACTAAATTATTGCAACCTGAAGATAATATGACTTTAACGGCTAATAAAGTTAATTTTAATTTAGAAGAAAATAAGGTTTATTTACAAGAAGGAATTTATGGAAAAGCTGTTAAAAATGAAGTAGAAATTTATGCTGATAATGCCACTTGGAATTTAGATAGTCAGGAAATAAATGCTGATGGCAATGTTTATTATAAGCAAATAAATCCAGACTTTAATCTTAAAGGAATAAAAGCCTATGGCAAATTACAAGATAAACAAATGACGGTAGAAGGAAATCAAGCTAATCCCGTCACTACTCTTATTTATCCTCAAGAAAAAGAATAATTACAGATATTAATTATTAGTTAATAACGAGGAATTGAAGAATCAATATATACTGCATAAGCGTTAATTCCTCCTGATACATTTTTTACTTTGGTAAAACCTTGACTTATCAACCATTGACACATATTTGCAGATCTAATACCGTGATGACAAATAACAATTGTCTCTAATTCTGGTTTAAATACTGTTTTAATTTTATCAGACCACTGCTCATATTGACTTAATGGAAATAATTGAAATTGAGGTAAAAAGGCAATGTCTGCTTCTCTTTCTTCTCTTACATCAATTAATTGAATTTCAGGATTTTCTTCTCTTAAAATAACTTCTAATTCTTGTACGTTAATACTGCTTAAATTCATTTTTTTTCCTATTTATATTTATCTATTTTATGGTATTGAGTTTAATGGTTTTTAATAGTGAGTTTATAGACATCAAATTACTTCTTTTTTCTCTTTTAGTTAATTTATATCTATTTATTAAACTATTAAATATTTTTCCTACATCATTACTTAATTTTAATAGAAATTTTAATTATTTTCATAATTTAATTTTGATAATTTTTAACTTAATTCCTAATAACTAACCCCTTATAATTTTTCTAAAATTTGACAAATTTCTTTCTCAAAAGCCACTTGTGCTCGATTTGTTTTACCGCCGATAAAATAGCGATCGCCTTCTTGTAATGCCCATACTTGAGAGAAAGATACATAACTCATAACCACACCAATCATCAAAAGAGCAAAACCAAGGTAAACTAAAGGTACACCTGGATCTGATTTTATTTGTAACCCTGTTGAACCCACTAATTCCAATACTTTCAGGGTAATACCATTAACTTCCGTTGGCATATTTGGCCGTAAAGCACTAATTAATTTACCTGATGTATCATAAAGAAACATAGTGCCTTGCAAGTCTTTTGTAACTAAAGAAATTCCTTCACTTAAATCAGGTTTAGTAGGAATCCAAGTACCCCAAATACGCCCTTTTCTTTCCCTAGTTAATTCAGCCATAGGTAACTGAAAAATAGGACTATTATTTAGTTGAATTTTAACTCCTGAAATACTCCAATTTGTTTGATAAAAAGTAATGCCATTATATCTTAAAGGTTGATTAACAAAAATAGTTTTTCTTTCTAATTCTTCCCCTGTTTTATTAACTACAGATAAATCGGAATAAAATTGATCTACCGAACCATCGGGAGTGTATTTAATCCAGAAATTATTAACTTTTATATCAAAAGATTTAGCACCATTTAAGTTAGTAAATTTACCAGCTTCCAAAAAATTATTAATAGTAAAAGTTTCACCACTAGGGATCATTTCTTGAGCAAAAAATCCTGTAAAAGCTCCTAAAATAGCACCTAATAAAACAATAATCATACCAAGATGAACAACGATAGGACCAATTCTTCCACTTATGCCTTTTTGCCCATATAAACAATGGTCATTTTGATATATTTTATAACCTTTTGTACTTAAAAGTGACTGAATTTTATCTAAAGATTCTACGGTAATTTCGGCACTTAATGCTAACTTATTAAACTGTCTTGATTCATCATAAAATTTCCATATTTTTGCAGCTTTTAATGCTGGTAATTGTCGTCTAAAAGTACAGGCAATTAAACTACTGCCAAATAAAACTAAAATACTTAAATACCACCAAGTTGTATAGACGTGATTTAAGCCAATATTTAATAATACTTGCCAACTTAAAAATCCAAATAAAGCAGGATTTTCTGGGTAATTTTCTTGATAATAATTAATAGGTTGATTTTGTTCTATAATTGTGCCACTAATGCTAAAAAAAGCAATTACTAATAATAAAATAATAGCTAAACGTAGATCAGAAACTGTTGAAATTACTTTGCGAAAAAACAAATTTATTGAATCATTAATAGAGATATTTTTACTAGAATTAGATATACTCATAAAATAAATATTTAGCCATTGATAATGTTAAAAACATTTGATTATCCTCCTATTTTAACATCTATAGATAGTCAATAAAAGTAAAGTTTAAAAAATCTCATAAATTAGGAAATTAATTTCATTGTCAATGATGATCGTTGATCATTCAATAACAAATCGATGATAATAAAATAAATATTTGTTGAGAAATGTAACGAAAATTATGGCAGATCAATTAATTCGAGCAACCGCCGCCAATGGTGGTATTCGGGCAGTAGGAGTTATTACCACAAGAGCCGTGGAAGAAGCCAAACAAAGACATAAATTATCCTATGTCGCTACTGCCGCATTAGGTAGGGCGATGTCGTCGGGATTATTACTAGCTTCAAGCATGAAAAAAGAAGGCTCACGAGTCAACATTAGAATTAAAGGAAACGGTCTTTTAGGCGGTTTAATGGTAGATGCTGGATTAGATGGTACGGTGAGGGGTTATGTAGAAAATCCTGCGGTAGAATTGCCTCCTAACCCCCAAGGAAAGTTAGATGTTGGTGGTGCAGTGGGAAAAGAAGGATTTTTATATGTAGTTCGAGATGTTGGTTATGGATATAATTATTCTAGTACGGTTGAATTAATCTCTGGAGAAGTAGGGGAAGATATTGCTAACTACTTAATGACATCTGAGCAAACACCTTCAGCGTTATTAGTAGGAGTTTTTGTCGGGAAAGACGGCGTTACCGCTTCTGGAGGAATTTTATTACAAGTATTACCAAAAGCCGCCGAAGATCCTACTTTAGTTACCGCTTTAGAATCTCGTATTAGTCAATTAAGTGGTTTTACTCCTTTATTACGACAAGGTAAAACTTTATCAAGTATTTTCACTGACTTATTAGGAGATTTTGGCTTAGAAATTTTCCCTGAAGTGCAAATGGTACGTTTTAATTGTAGTTGCTCATTTCATCGAGTTTTAGGGGCTTTAAAAATGCTTGGAGTCGATGAATTAGAAGACATGATTGTTAAAGATGGTGGTGCAGAAGCAATTTGTCACTTTTGCGGTGAAATTTATCAAGCTGATGTTGATCATTTAAGAGAACTTATTGAAGATTTACAAGTTATTAACTAAAGAGACAGGAGACAGGAGAATAGGAGAATAGGAGACAGGAGACAGGAGACAGGAGAATAGGAGAATAGGAGAATAGGAGAATAGGAGACAGGAGACAGGAGACAGGAGTAATGAGTAATGAGTAATTCTTCTTGCCCTCCCCTTGTAAGGGAGTATCAAGGAGGATTACCTACCTAAGTTTCTAAAAATACTCCCAAATTGCGAAATTTTTGATACCTTAATTCTTTTCTACCTTCAGCGCTTAAACTATCTAAATATTCCAAATTATCTAAAATGGCTTTTTTAAGAATATTCGCAGTAGCTAAAGGATCTGAGTGGGCACATCCGGGAGGTTCTGGTACTATTTGATCTATGATACCTAATTCCTTTAAATCCTTAGCGGTAATTTTTAGGGCGATGGCCGCTTGATCAGATTTTTTAGCATCTTTCCATAATATAGCCGCACAGGCTTCAGGACTTGCTACAGTATAAACGGAATGTTCAAACATCATCAATTTTTCGGCAACGCCGATGCCTAAAGCACCTCCTGAGCCACCTTCACCGATTACAGTGGTTATGATCGGCACATCTAAACTAAACATTTCCCTTAAATTATAAGCAATGGCTTCTCCTTGTCCTAATTTTTCCGCTTCTACCCCAGCATAAGCTCCGGGAGTGTCAATAAAGGTGATAATAGGCATGGAAAAACGATTAGCATGATCCATTAACCGCATGGCTTTACGATAACCTCCAGGGGATGCCATGCCGAAATTACGAGCTACGTTATCTTTAGTATCCCGCCCCTTTTGATGGCCGATAATGACCACTGCTCTGCCGTCTAGTCTCGCTATGCCACCAATTAAGGCTGGATCATCATAACCTCGGCGATCGCCATGTAGCTCAAACCATTCATCAGTCATAGCTTGAATATAATCAAGGGTGGAAGGGCGACGGGGATGACGGGCGATTTGTAATTTTTGGGATGGGGTAAGGGTGCTAAAAATTTCTACTCGTAACTGTTCCGCTCTACCTTCTAATTCTTGTAACTGTCCAGATACATCCACTTGATTCTCTTCCGCTAATTCTCTAATTTGGGTAATTCTAGCGTTTAATTCCACTAAGGGTTTTTCAAATTCTAATAAAAATGTTCGCTTTTGTTCTGTTTTTGCCATATATTTTGTCTATCTATAATAAAATCGTCTTTATCTATTTTTTAATTTGTTGAATTTAACACAATAAAAATTTTTCTTTTATACAGTATAGAATTTTATGACATAACCGTTATCTAACCTCTGAATATTTAAAAGGTAACAAGGGGTTTAAACTCCTTGCCTAAAGTATTGAAATGTCTTATAAGCTGTGGGTTGCTATAAATCAATTTAGTGTTAAGGAAGCCAGTTTTCATCAAGGATTTGTTCAATAGATGCAATAGGTGCTACAGGAAAAGTATCAAGGGTAAGTAAAGAATGTTGATAAGCAATATCTCGTCCATTTTGATAACATTCCTCAAAAACATCTTGAAGATAAGGTTTAAGGCTTGGACTATCTTTTAAAATACGTTTAATTTGTTTACGAAAATTGATTATTTCTCCTTGCCAATGTCCTCGATTTCTTTCTCTTTCTAAATCCCAATACTTAAGAATCAGTAAATGTTCAATTAACCTCATTAGTAAACTCTCAAGTTTTCTTTTATCCCTTCGACTCAAATCTAAAACCTCTTCAATTAAATTATCCCAATCAAGGGAATCTAAATCTCTTTTCTCTAATTTTTTTACTGTTTCTAACACCCACAGATTATAGTCTGTATCGTATAAATCTTGTTTATTTTTGATTAATTCTGCTACCATTACTCTCTCCTCCGTTTTCTTGATAGTGCGATTATAACTTTTAATAATAATATGCCATCGTCTTTAACTGAGATCTTGCATGAGATCAAAAATACTTAATAAGTAAAAGTCAAAAAATTAATTTTAGTATAGTTTTAGACAATTTTAATCCCTTTGCCCTTTGCCCTTTGCCCTTTGCCCTACCTTCAACAGTTAATTTTCAACGACAAGATTTGCTTAAATTAAGCCGAGACATAATAATAATCCACTGATAAAGTGAAAGTTGACGGCGATAAATTTACTATTTTTGACTTTCTCTGGTTGATCATGATACTGCTTTACATGATTGATTAATTGGTAAGCAATTGGTACACTTAAAATTACAATTAAGGCATTATAGGGCAATATTTTTATTACCGTCAGTAAAAGGCATAAACCATAAAATAAAATTACGGAAATTGTTAATACTTTTGAACCTAAATCTGTACCTAATCTGACGATGGGCGATTTTTTTCCTGCGGCGATGTCGTCTTTTATTTGATGAAAATGGGAGCAAAATAAAATAATTGAGGTGGATATGCCAATAATACTTGATGCCCAAAGAGATGATACTGAAAATACTTGAGTTTGACTATAATAAGCGGCGGCGATCGCCATCGGGCCAAAAGTGACAAAACAAATAATTTCCCCTAAACCTAAATAACCAAGACGAAAAGGAGGCCCTTGATAACTATATCCTAAAGCACAACAAGCGATAATTAACCATAATAATGTCCAATCTTTAAGCCAATAATTAATTAACAAAATCCCTCCCAATCCCAAAAGTAAACATATAATACTAATCCAGAAGATTAAGGTTCGATTTCCTGTCAGATTCACGACTGAATGAGCTTTATTTACATCTATTCCTGTATCCGAGTCAAAAACATCGTTACTAAGATTAAGCCATGCGATAATCAAAATAGCTGACAATAAGAAGGTTACAAAAATATTAGGTTGAAATATTCCCGTTTCAGTGTAAGCTAAAGCAGTACCAAAACTAATGGGAATAACCGCTACAGTGTACATTGGCGGTTTTATGGCTGCAAACCAAAGTTGACGTTTACTAGGGGATTGATTGACAATTAGGGATGGTGTTTCATCGATTATGGACATGATCTTTAATTAGATATGATAGTTAGGAATATCAATTAATTATTTTCCTTTTTTAATTGTCTATTGTCCATTGTTAATTGTCCATATAAATTTTATAGTATTAGCTTTATGCCTGTAATGCCTAACGACTTTCATCTTTTAGATTCTCCTCATAGTTTTAAAGAGTTAATTTTTTTAGCGAAATCTCAAGAAAATAACGATAATATTGTCTCTATTTCTTATAATATTAATCCTATAGATCCTTTAGTTTTTCTTTCTGTTATGAAAGAGGAAAATCAACGATATTTTTATTGGGAAAATCAACGAAAACAAGAAGCAATTATAGCTATAGGAGATCTTAAAAGTTTACAAGTTAATAGCGATTATTATAATGAAAATGTACAAGATATAAATAGATTTCAGCAGTGTCAAAATTTTGTTAAAAATACTTTAAATAAGATCACTTTTCTTCAAGACTCTTTTAAATCTAATAATTCTTATTTTTTTTCTTATTTTACTTTTTTAAATCAACAAAATTATCATAATAAATCTTTTCCTTTAGCAACAATTTTTTTACCTTATATTCAACTATTAAAAAAAAGAGATACTTATACTTTAACAGTTAACACCTATAATAACTATCATTATATCAAAGAAATAAAAAAATATATAGCACAAAATTTTAGTGAAAAAATAACCCTAAATTATAAACTTCAAACCGAGAAAGAAAATAACTTAAATTATAATTTAGAAGAAAAACAATATCAATCTTTTATCGATAAAGTTAATCAAGGATTAGAAGCTATTAGAGAGAAAAAACTAACGAAAATAGTTGTCGCTCATGCTTTAGAAGTAAAAACTAATAAAAATTTTAATGTGATTAAATCTTTAGAAAATTTAAGACATAATTATCCTGATTGTTATATATTTGCGGTGAGTAATCAAAATGAAGAACATTTTATTGGTGCAAGTCCAGAAAGACTACTTTCTATTAAAAATAATCATATCATCAGTGATGCTTTAGCAGGATCTGCACCGAGGGGAAAAAATAAAGAAGATGATCAAAAAATTGGTGAAAATTTACTTAATAGTGAAAAAGAAAAAAGAGAACATCAAATAGTTAGTGATTTTATTTTTGAGCAATTATCAACCATGAATTTACATCCAAAAAAAGCACCTTTACAACTGCTAAAATTATCTAATATTCAACATTTATGGACTCCCATTTCAGCCAAAATTATTAATAGTATTAATGCTTTTGAAATAATCAATAAATTACATCCAACTCCTGCTATGGCTGGTGAACCAATTAAAATTGCTTGTGATAAAATAGAATCCTCAGAAAATTTTGATCGCTCACTTTATGCTGCACCAATTGGATGGTTAAATAGTGAGGGAAATTGCGAATTTATAGTAGGAATTAGATCAGCTTTAGTTAAAGGAAATTCTGCTCGTTTATATGCTGGTGCTGGTATTGTCGCAGGATCGAAACCAGATCAAGAATTGACAGAAATTAAACTCAAATTTCAAGCACTTTTACAAGCATTAAAATAGTAAGAAAAAAAATTTTATGGTTAAATTTTAACTCTTAAAAATCTATCCAACTAGGGCTATATTGAATTTCTGGATCATAAATAATAATTGTATCAGAGTCTGATTCTGTGTATTTTTCTGGGGTTAAAATAACAGTTTCTTTTTCTTTTACTGATTCATAAGAAGTATAATCACCTATGACAGTTTCTTTTTCATAGATATTAGTAGAAAGATCTATAATTAAAGTCTTAGTTTGATCTTCTTGAAATTTTTTAGCTATATTTTCTAAAAAAAAATCGGCAGTTTGTTGAGAGAAAAAACCTTTAATTACTGCTAAATGGCAAAACTTTAAACCTAGTTGTTTTTGTTCTTTTAAAATAGTATTTATTTGTATTTCTGTTAATAATGATGCTCTTTGAAAATAATATCCAATGGGTTTTGATTCATATTTAGTTAAATTATTTTCTATACAAATATCTACAAGAAAATCAACGGTTTCTTTTTTTAACCATCCCCTTAAAGCTAAAATTTCTCCTATTTTAAATTTAAAAAATTGAGATTGATCTGATAAAACTACTTTTAGTTGTGCAGAAGAAATTAAACCTGCTTCGACTAAAATTTCTCCAATTAATTTTCTTTGTACTCTATCAAACTGTGATGGAAAATGAAAAGGCATAAAATTATTAGTGAAACTAAATATAATATTTTTATTAAAGAATTTATCTTTAGATATTTAATATCGTATTCTAATTATATTAAAATTGTCAAAATTTTGTTAGATTGAGCAAATTAAAGTGAACTTAATTAAAAATATCTTCGTCAAAAAAATAACTCAAAAGATTAACATTTACATTAATATATTTTACCAACCATCAAATAAATTAATAAAAATAATTCATGTTTAAATTCATCAGTAAAGATTTTTGGCAAAAATTAATCTCCATTCCTTTAGCCATGACGGTTACTAATCCCACCATGGCAGTAATAGCTAGAAATCCTGAGCAAATAGAAGAATGTGAGATATTAGTGGTAGGTGCTGGGTTAGCAGGGGCCGCTACCGCCTATGAAGCCTTATTAATGGGTAAAACTGTTTGTTTGACGGATATTACTGACTGGGTAGGAGGACAAATTTCCTCTCAAGGAACATCAGCACTTGATGAACGTAATACTCAACGCAAAGAGTTATTTTTCCCCCGTGGATATTTAGAATTAAGAAGTAATATTGAGAAATTCTACGGAAAATTAAATCCAGGGCAGTGTTGGGTAAGTGATTCTTGTTTTTTACCTAAAGATGCCGATAAAATCCTCGAAAATCAGCTAAAAGATGCCGCTAAACGGGGTAAAGGCAAATTAAAATGGTTTCCGAATACCGTCATCAAAGATTTAAAAATTCAGTCTGTCGCTAATGGTGGCACTGGTCAACAAATTGTTGAGGCGATCGCCATTCGTCATGAAGCTCAACCAAATACACCACCGTTAAATACCGAACCGTTATCTCAAATAATCAAAGACGCTTACACTTATAATGATTCTCCTAGACTCAAAAAAACAGTGATTAAATTCACTCCGCCCAAAAATCCAAAAACCCAAGGAAAAACCAATTGGATAGTAGTAGAAGCCACAGAAACAGGGGAATTAATCGGTTTAACCGATGTACCCTATCGTTTAGGTATAGATCCTCGTTCCGAATTAGAACCATCATCATCAAGCACTATACAAGATCCCTATTGTCCTCAAGGTTTCACTTATACTTTTGCTATGCAACAAACCGCAGAACCGCAACCGCAACCCGAACCAAGTTTTTATAAACAATATGAACCATACTACAGTTATGAACTACCAAGATTAGCAGATTTTGATCTAGTTTATACCTATCGTCGTATTTGGAAAGCCGAGGATAGCGAAACAACAACATTTCAAGGTATTAACTTTACCAAACCCACAACGGGAGATATTTCCATGCAAAACTGGACATGGGGTAACGATTATCGCCCGGGTACATCAAAAGACAACTTAATTTATAGTAGAGAACAACTACAAAAAACAGGACAATTAAAACCCAATGGTTGGATGGGAGGATTACGCACAGAAACACTTTTTAAAGGTGAACAAAACGCCCTCGGCTTTTATCATTGGTTAGTAGCAGGTACAACAGACTCACAGTTAGGTGATGGAGTTAAAAAACCAAATCCCAACCAAAAATTATTAACAGGATTAGATTCTCCTATGGGTACAATGCACGGCTTATCAAAGTATCCTTATATGAGAGAAGGTAGAAGAATTATTGGACGTCCAAATTATGCTCATCCTGATGGTTTTATGGTAAATGAAATTGATATTTCTCGCCGTAACTATAGAGACGAATATTATAAAAAAACTTTACCACCAGATCAATATCGCCGTTTACAAGCCTTACTATCTGGTTTAGAAGGATTTTCCGTGTTAAGTGGTGAAGTTGCCCCCGATGACGTTAAAAACCGCACTAGATCAACTATTTACCCTGATGCAGTGGGTATTGGACATTATGCCATTGATTTTCATCCTTGTATGACAGAAAGTCCTCAAGAAAAACCGAGTAATACCGAAAGAAAAGGAGAAAGACGAGGACAAGGCCAGGCGTACCCCTTTCAAATTCCTTTATCTGCCATGATTCCTCAAAAAATTGACAATATGCTAGTGGTAGGAAAAAGTATCGCTACCAGTCATATTGCGGCGGCGGCTTATCGAGTACATTCTTTTGAATGGTCATCAGGAGCAGCAGCAGGTACTACAGCTTCTTTAGCTTTACAAAAAGGGATTTTACCTTATCAATTTACTGAAGGTTTTGCTTTTAAAAATAAAAATTTACAGGAATTAAAAGTCATGTTAGAGAAAAATGAAAATCCCACTAAATTCCCCAACACTTCTATTTTTAACGATAATTGGGATGATTGGAGATAATAATTAATAATTTTATCGGCAGGATTTACCAGATTAGATAATCCTAATAATCCTGTTTAAACAATTAACAATTAACTTCTTATTCCAAAAAGCACTACTTTTCAGAGAACTTTATTTAGATTCACCAGAAAGTTTTAATAAAAGAAAACCCCAAGCTAAACCGACTAAAACAACGCTAAAACAAAGAATAGCACCACTAAATAACATACTTTCGGCTGTCATCATAATTATTTATCCTGATTATTTATATTTTTTTATTACTTTATCAGATTTTTACTTATAAATGATAGGTAAAGGGCAAGGGTAAATACATAATTGCTAACTCCCTGTTTCCTTTCTAATTGTTAATTGCTAATTCCCTGTTTCTTTTCTAATTGTTAATTGCTAACTCCTAACTCCTAACTCCTATCTCCTATCTCCTATCTCCTAACTCCTATCTCCTAACTCCTAACTCCTATCCCCTAACTATAATTCAGCAGTACGACCTTTTTGAGGAAAAATTCCAGAGGGTTTTATTTGTAAAAAGGCGATAATTAGCACAAATACTAATACTTTTGCCATACTGGTAGTTGCGAAAAAATTGATAATATCGACTACGGGAGTTAAAGAATCTTGAGACATAAGCACTAATCCTAAACTACCAGAACCAATGATATAAGTTACAATACCGATGGCTAAAGCCGCAATAATTGAGCCTAATAAATTACCTACTCCTCCCACAACTACCACCATAAAGGTATCAACAATATAGTTTTGTCCTGTATTTGGTCCTACTGAACCGAGTAAGCTAATAGCTACACCAGCAATACCAGCTAACCCCGAACCTAATGCAAAAGTAAGAGCGTCAACGGTAGCGGTGGGAATACCTAAACATGAACTCATGGTACGATTTTGAGTAACTGCCCTAATTTTTAATCCCCAATCTGAACCATTTAAAAACCAATATACCGCTAAAATACATAAAATGGTCAAGATAATAATAAAAACTCGTGCCATAGGAAATTGAAATGCACCTAATGGAATTCCTCCTCTTAACCACGATGGAGCGGTTACATCTACATTTCTCGCACTAAACCACGCTTTTGTTAAGGTTTCGTTTTTACTGTTGTTAATTAATATTCCCGTTAAAACAGCGATCGCACTAGCTAAGGGTAAGGAAATATAAAGAAACTTAGGGCGGATTTGTTGCCAATTTTGTTGACGGGATAGAAACCACATTCCACCGAAAAACAAAAGAGAAAATAAAATTAAGCTAATAGTCATTGACCAACTTACGCTACGCACGAATTGACGCAGAATTAAACTTACTCCCCATGTGGCTAAAAGGGTTTCTAATGGCCTTCCATAAAGAAAACGAATTACACCCCTTTCTAAAATTATCCCCGCTATAGCGGCTACGATAAAAGCCACAGGAATAGCTACAAATATATAAATATTAAACCAAGGTTCGCCCAATGGCTTAAAAATATTCTGAACAACAAACGTACTGTAAGCTCCTAACATCATCAATTCTCCATGGGCGAGATTAATAACCCCCATTAAACCGAAGACGATAGCTAAACCTAAGGCGGCAATTAATAACACTGAACCAATACTGATACCATTTAAAAAGCCTTCTATTAGAGGTAACATTTTTTCTTAAGTTATCTTTTAAAAAGATTATGACTATTAATTACCTTTACTATTAGTATCAAAATTAACATTTATCTTTGACGGTTAAACTCTCCAGTCTCTCCTATTTGGTGCTATATTTTGAAAAGTCTATTTTTATCACAAAATTTCTATGAAAATTGTTGACTCTAAAGGTCGTTTATTCGGAAAAGTAAATATTTTAGATTTAGGTGCGATCGCTGTTATTATTCTTGTCTTAATTGGTATTTTTGTTGTACCCGGTCCGAAAGGTTCTATCGCTCAAGTCGGTGCAGGTAATACTGACACCATCGAATTAAATTTATTAGTTAGAGGTTTAAGTGTTAAAGATCCTGATAGTTTATTAAAACAATTTAATCAACAAGCTAATATTAATATTATTGTCCGTAACGAACCAGCAGGTAAATTAACCGTTGAATCTGCTGAAAGATTAAAAAATTATGTCATTGTTCCTCAACCTGATGGTAGTGTAAAAGCATTACTTGATCCTCGTCCTGAAACCTTTAGTCTTGATATGATGCTATTATTAGCTGGAAAAGGACAAATGACTGATGATGGTGCAATCTTAGCAAACCAAAAAATTAAAATCGGTACAGTTTTAGAGTTAGATGGTACTAATTATAATTTTAGAGGTAGCGTTATCGGTGTCAATAAAAGAAAATAAACAATCATCTTCCTCCTATTGCTAATTAAAAGATCTAAAATATAATTTATTCAATAAATTTAATTATATGAATTGGCGTAACATAACAAACTGGAAAGATAAACTATTTGCCGCTCTTGTTTATCTTTTTCCCCTCTATTCAGCATTGCAATTCGGAGTTTTTTTATTTCAACAATTTCCTGTCCTGCAATTAATTACTATTCCTCTTACTCCCTTAATTATTATCAATCAAATTCCTTTTGGTGGTTTTATTCTCTTTATTGTCTTATTCTCCGCCGTGGTTAGAAACTCTAATATCACTCATTTTATTCGTTTCAACACCATGCAATCAATACTCATGGAAATCTTATTAATTTTAATTAGTCTCATTTTCAATATTGTTTCGGGAGTTTTAGCAGGATCATTGATTATGGAAACCATTTTTAATACAATCTTTATTGGTACTCTTGCTGCTTGTCTTTATGGTATGATACAATCCGCTTCGGGAAAATATCCGGAGATTCCTCTTATCTCTGAAGCAGCCTCTGGCCAAGTTCCTAGGTAATAAGTAAGTAACCATTTGTGACTACTTTAAATCTCTATCTTTTAGCTATAATTCAACAATTCTCCCCCGCATCAAAGACTAGCTTCTATCTGGTTTGTTAACATTCCAATACTTTCAATCTCCACTGTAACGGTATCTCCTATTTTTAACGGCGCGATACCTTCAGGTGTGCCTGTTAGAATTACATCCCCGGGTAATAAAGTCATAATCTGAGAGATATAGGCTACTAATTCTTCGGGAGAAAAAACCATATTAGACAGTAAGCTACATTGTTTCGGAGGATACTCTTGGTTAACAATCGTTTTTAATTTTGCCTCGGAGGTTAATTCTCGCACAATCCAAGGACCTAAAGGGCAAAATGTATCAAATCCTTTCGCTCTTGTCCATTGTCCGTCTTTTTTCTGCAAATCTCTAGCGGTTACATCATTAGCAATCGTGTAACCCCAGATTTTTCCATGAGCTTCTTCTACAGTACATTTGTTTGTGCGATCGCCAATAATTAAAGCTAATTCTCCTTCAAAATCCACCCGCTGAGATTGTTTAGGGTAAATAATTTTTTGCCCATGAGCAATAACCGCCGAAGAAGGCTTCAAAAAAATTAAAGGCTCTTTTGGCACATCTCCACCCATTTCCGCCGCATGAGCCGCATAGTTTTTCCCTACCGCTACAATCTTGGAAGGCGCACAAGGTGCTAATAAATGATACTCAGACTCGTTTAAAATTTGATCAGTAATCTTTCCATTTAACCAAGGAGGTGCATCTAATATCCCTACCGTGCGATTAAGTTGCAATTTACCATAATAAATTTGTCCACTGGTAGTTTTGACCCTTACATAACGTTGTGCCATAATAATAAGTTTTATTAGTTATAAATAATTTTGCAATAATTACTTTTTCTGTTATAAATATATAAGCACTATTGCCAAAAAGTATCAATCAATTTCTTTGAAGAAATACTCTCAGGCATTAAAAACCTTGCTTCTCAAACTGTGGGAAGCCATTTTAGTCCAAAAGGAGAAAAATAGAAATGTCCAATACTTATGAAATGATGTTTATTTTGCGTCCTGATTTAACCCATGACCAAGTAAACAAACAATTACACAAATATAATAATTTACTCAAACAAAATGGAGCTGGAAAAGTCTCTATGGAAATTTGGGGTAAACGTCGTTTAGCATATCAAATCAAAAAATTTCAAGATGGTATTTATATCTTGACTTATTACACTGGAGATGGTACTCAAGTAGCTATCATTGAAAGAGATATGCGTCTGAGTGATGATGTAATTCGTTATCTCACAATGAAACTCGATAATAAATTTCAATTTGAAGAAAAAGACATTCCTGAATTACAACAATCAACTCCTGTAATTTCTCCTGTCGAATCCTCTGTCGAATCTTCAGAGGAAGACGTTTCTGCTCCCGAAGTAGAAGAATCTACGGTAAGTGAAGACCCAACCACCGAAGTTGATGAGGAAACTCAACCAGTACCCGTAGAAGTATAAAATATGGTTGATTGAGGATAAATAGCTTGATCAAAAAAGGTAAGGGATGGCGTATTGGATGGCAAGAAAAAGCAGTTACTTACAAAGGCTTAATCGGTGGTGATGATTGGGCTTTTGAATTGACTGCTATTGAAATGCAAGATTTTTGTCGTCTTCTCTTACAAATTCATCAAGCAATAATAGACATCAATGAACATCTCATGGAAGAAGAAACTATCACCTGTGAGGTAGAAAGTGATTTAATGTGGCTTGGAGCGCAAGGATACCCTAATAACTATTCTCTAAGCATTATTCTTCATCATCATCGAGGATGTGAGGGTACTTGGAAAGAAAACGTAACCAAAGATTTAATTCAAGCTACCCAATCTTTAATGCTTTTTTAACTTGACAATTACTTAAAATATTGCTATAATAGTTAATTGTTGAATAACGGGGCGTAGCGCAGCTTGGTAGCGCACCACTTTGGGGTAGTGGGGGTCGTGGGTTCAAATCCCGCCGCTCCGATACATTGTATTCCTTGTTTTTATTACGGTTCAGTTATTTCTCTTTTAATAATTAGAATAATTGATGCAAATTTGATGCAAAAATCCTAAATTTATTAATTTTGAGTTTTTGTATCATGTGTTTAAAAACTAATTAGTCAGTAGATATGTTGTTAAAGTGAAATGTAAATACAAACATTTATCCTCAAAGGTCGAAAAAGGATTTAATATTGTCTAATTCGATGTTTTTATTTTCCGCTCTATGAAACTTACTCAAACTTGATCAATGAGTCAAGTTCCCACTCTTCATGGGATGGACGTTCACTTCCTGCTTCAGGTGAATCCTTAATAGACTTGCCACTAAGTTGGTTTGACTCTCCACAGGCTTTACTTCCCCACAAGCTGTGGGTAGTTGGATATAACTCCAAATTAATACTAGCATTCAAATCACGATCTATTTTTAGACCACAATTTTTACACTCATAAACTCTTTTAGAAAGAGGCATTTTTTGTTTATTTTGACAGTTTGAAC
>Ga0210044_10003223_pt1 | contig 23462 bp, 22 predicted proteins | sample CryGey13umfilter_2_FD_183959 | JGI IMG/M metagenome (GOLD analysis project Ga0210044, IMG submission 183959) | Groundwater microbial communities from aquifer in Utah, USA - Crystal Geyser 4/9/14 3 um filter (SPAdes) (version 2) | ecosystem: Environmental > Aquatic > Deep subsurface >... | reverse complement strand
AGATCTCATAAACAACGAAGAATTCCTCGGAACATGCTTTGGATTACCAAGTAGATCTCTCCGAACCGCTCGCTCTTTTATTTTTTTACTATTTTTCTCGCTTACAAGGCCTGTGGCAATAAGTAATTCAGACGCGATTGGCTCTAAGTGCAATGGCTCGCAGCTTCCAAGTGGCATCACTCGGTCTAATAAATCGTGAATAGAATAAAGGGCTGGTCGAAGTAATTGCTGACCTGGCTCTGAATAGAGATATGTATCCTTATGCATTTCAGTTAATTCTTGCCTGTATCCAAACAATTCTTTCATTTTTAGAACTGGGTTTATTTCGCTTTCTTGCATCCTCCATTGCAGTTCATGTTCCTCCAATCGTACGATATTGGGTTTGTGGACAATATTTTCAAACTCGCGTAAGAATCTATCTTTGTAGCCTAATTTTCAGGAACATAATTCACAATGTCGTATCCCATCCCCCAATTATACTATAAGTTGTAAAAAATCAATGATTCCGTTCGAAGATAAGAGTTCAGGGTCTTTGACAAGAATATATCATAATATGTCATTGCGAGGAGTGTCAACGACGAAGCAATCTCTATGATGTTTGGATTGCCACGCTCCATTTCATTCCGCTCGCAATGACATGTGTGTCGAGACTTGTGAACTCTTACGTTCGAAGATACGAATTACGGGGTGATCAAACACGGTCCATGTCTCCTCAGCAGGTTCATCAGGGAATTCAATAATCGTGCGCCCGAAAAGCTCAATTCGCGGGTAGGAGCCGATCTCTGTAACTTGAGTGAAGCCAAGTTTCCCCGAAAACAAATCGTCATAATACGCGTTCAGAATTGGGTATGTTCCTTGCAACTTCTCACACCGCTCCTCTTCATATGGCGATACTGTATATTCAAAATTTGAAATTTGAAATTTGAAATTTGAAATTTGTTCGAAGCACGTATGATTCCAATATATTCTCCTCGACGGAACAAAAATATACTTTGCAGTATCAATCTCATGTTTTAAATCTTGCTCTATGTTCTCGTTGAAATCGACTTCATAAAAATCAAACGAGACTGGTTGAAGATTTTTTTGAGCTACGATCTGATCGTCTATATATGGATTTGGCATGGGGATATCGACTACATTTGCAGTTTCTGAGAGAATATGCGATTGCGACTGTATGTTTGTATATATCCATTTTGATGCCATAAACCGCACATCAGGATTTTGATAAATGGCAAGATATGCAACTCCAGGAAGTATGATGAGAAGAGTTCCCAAAATTCTCAGAATGCCAAGTACTTGCGACTCGTACCTCCAAACTTGTAGCGTACTATCCACAACTTGTACAAAAAACATTGTGCCAATGAGTAGGATGATAGGATACACCGGAGCATAAAACCGTGACCATTTGGCATACAGATATGCGTTTGGGAGAAAGAGCGCTATAGCTGAAAGCCGTAGGAATATATACTCCCTCTTCCACGGAAGGAGTACAAATCCTACTGTTGCAAATGTGACCATCGGGATGCCAAGCGCATAGGGAAACGTCTTTATGAACTGAAAAATCCAAGGAATTGTGTACTCAAATTGGCGGGTGTAAAACGCCTTGTATATACCAATACCTACTTCCGACTCATAATTCATCGAATGTATGAATGGCTCCCAATCTATGAGATTGAAAGGGGACGTCACAACAAACACAACTACAGAAAACGCTGCAATCTTGACCAGCGAGAAAAAAAGAGACTGCATTGAATATTTTTGATCTTTATTTGGAAGTAATACAAGTATGGCTATGATCGGTATCACGGCAAAAAATACCGAAGAAACTTTGGTGCTTACCGCGAGTCCATACGCCAATCCTGCAAACAAAACATATTTTGAAAGCGGAATGTTGTCTTGGATAAGGAATATAGAGTAATAAACAAGAAGAATTACAAAAAACATAAGAAGAGACTCCGTCGTTCCAAAATGAGAAAACTGTATGAATACTGGAGAGAAAATAAACAATAGGCCCGCTGTCCAAATATTTGCAAGAGATCTTCGAGAAAGCATTGTAGCGATTTTTATCAAAACAAACACGGTTGCCACCGATGAAACGGCAGATAGAGCCCTCAGAGAAATAACTACGGTATTAAAATCTATCCCCATCGTATGGGCATACACGCTCGATGCAAGAGACATGAAATATCCAATAAAAAGAGGAAATTGACCATACGCGTAAAAATTTGGGCTCAAACATCCCAAGCTCCACCCTTCTTGACAGGTCATTCCCAAAATAGCGACAACCATATTTCGCTCGTCAGGATGCATCGGATACGGAAGACCCCAGTCAATACCAACGAATCGCGTATAGATCAATATGACAACAAATAAGACTGCCGCTCCAAGTGATATAAGTATTTTTTTTGCAATCATTGTAATTTCTTACTGCAATGGTATAATAAAGCTTGATTTTCGGAAATCGTACTAAAATAGTACATGATGTATGACTATCAAATGTTATCAAAGTTATTGCGTTTCGTACCTAAGAATACAGTATACGCGACCACATGAAATATGAGTACTTTTGAGTTTACGTTTTTGGCAGATGACACAACATCGATAAAGACTTTAGAAGAAATTTTGGCTTCATTTAAAGGGAAAAAACTCAGTGAACAGTCTTTGGGAAAGAAGCTTCTTGCCTACCCAATAGGAAAGAAAGAGTCAGCGGAATTTATTGTTTGGAAAATTTCACTTGATAAAAAAATGGTTAAAGAATTTAAACAGAAATTAATTTTTGATAAAGTCGTTTTGAGGTCATTATTGCTTCAACACGAAGAAGACTCGGATAAATAATTGTAACAATACGTATGTCAAGCAGATCGATCAATAAGATCACACTTCTCGGGAATTTGACCCGTGATCCAGAACTCAAATATACTCCAACAGGTACTGCCGTGTGTACATTTGGAGTCGCGACAAATCGTTCGTGGGTCACACAAGAAGGCAAGACTCGAGATGAAGTACAGTTTCACCGAATCGTCGCTTGGCAGAAAGTTGCAGAGCTATGCAACAAGCTTCTATCCAAAGGTAAAAAAGTATATGTCGATGGAAGAATCACGTATCGAGGATATGTTGACAAAAACGGACAACAACGAAATATAACTGAGATTGTTCTTGATGACTTCATTGTCTTTTATGACACAAAGCCAGGAGACGCCTCAGAGGCTCAAAAAAATGACAGCGCCTCAGATGCAGGTTCGCCACCTTCTGATGAAGATGAATCGTCTGAAGAAAAAAGAAAACCTAAACCAAAAGAAAGCGTTCAAGCTGATGAGGATGTCAATCCTGATGATATACCGTTTTAACCAGCGGATCAGCAGATCAGCATCTCAGAAGCTCAGCGACTCAAAATATGAATAGAACATGCTGAATAGCTGAGGAGCTGGAACACTGAAACGCTCTTATTAATTTTTTTAGAAATATGAAATGTTTTTTTTGTAAATACTCAATCCAACCTGACTACAAAGATATTGAGAATATTGAAAAATTTGTGACTCCACGGAAAAAAATCCTGAGTCGTGAAGACAGTGGCGTATGTGCAAAGCATCAACGCACACTCTCAAAACACATCAAGTATGCGAGATTTCTCGCCTTACTTCCTTTCACTTCGTACCAAATGGTCTAGTTTCTCTTTTGATGCTCAAAATTATAGCTTGAAAAACAAAGATCTCCTTCTATGTTAACAAGATTGAATCCTGAAGAATATTGTCATTGCGAGGAACTCACGTGACGAAGCAATCTCTATTGAATGTGGATTGCCACGTTCCGATTTCATCGGAACTCGGGAATGACATGCGCCTGAAAAACTCTGAACTCTTACGACAAATTTCTTCTCGCGCAACACACACAATCTTGGTACAATGATTGTCTACTATAAATTGAAATGATATAGAAGCCATGAAAATCAAGGTAAAAATGCCTGAAAAGTCAAAAATCGTAGTTGAACCTAGACAAAAAGTAGATTTCAATACACCGCTTGCACATACCACCAAAAAGAGCACGATTTTCATCCCAATTGCAGAAATGTTGAACTTTGATCCAGAGCAAATTTTTCGACATATCAAGCACGCTATCGGAGACCCCATTCACAAAGATGATATTTTGGCAGAGAACAAATCTCTTTTTTCCACTCGTCAATATCTAAGCGAGGTCTCGGGAATTCTTCGCGAGATAAAACACGACTCAGGAATTATCGCCATTGAACAAGATCAGGAGGAGAATACAACTATCAACTGTTTTTTCATTGGAGAGGTCGATGGAATATATGACGGGTATTTGGAACTCAAAGTTGAAGATGTGCATACGACAAAACTTCAGGAGAAGGCTCCATATTTTGGAGCGGCGATCTACTATCTCGACCCTTCGATCTCATACAGCGATGACGACCTTGAAGGTGTATGCGTGTTTGCTCCCGAATTTAATGAGCTTGATTCGGTCAAAATGGAGGCGCTCGGCGCACAAGGTCTGATCACAAGGACCAAATTTTCATCAAATGGACTGCTCCATCAAATCATACTTCAAGATGAAAAAGATTTCGATTATATCAAAAAAAAGGGTTACCCATATGTCCTTATTGGGCATGAGCCGATGACCGTCATATTTTACAAGTAGTAAGAGTTCACGGTCTTTGACAAAACTGTATCATAATATATCAATTATTATTTTGTGTCATCCCCGACCTGATCGGGGATCCAGATTGTTGAAATAGTCTGGAGAATGGATTCCCACCGGAGCCTGCCCTCGACTCCGATCGGGGGCGGGAATGACAACGTGTGTCAAGAAGAGTGAACTCTTACTACAAGTAAATTCAGTTGCTTTATTATCCAAAATCAGTCACTATAGACAGATTACACTTATGAAACTACGTTCAAAAAAAATAACAGATATTCTCTTATATATATCTTTAGGGATATTCCTTTTTGGATCAGGATACAAACTTGCCGAGTGGCGTATCACCAACAATTCTCGAGATCAGCTGACGTATACCGTATTCAATGCAAAGAACAACCTTCCAAAAGGCACAAAGCCCGAAAATATTGATTTTTCTCTTTATTGGGATACATGGGAGAAAGTTGAATCAAAATTTGTCGACAAAGGAAAAATAGACCCTGAAAAAATGTTTTATGGGTCGATCAAAGGACTTGTTGCATCAGTCGATGATCCGTATACCTTTTTCCTCACTCCAGAAGAAAATAAGCAGTCAAAAGCTGATCTTGGAGGAAAATTTCAGGGAATTGGAGCTCAGCTTGGTCTCAAAGAAAATCTTATTGTCATCATAGCGCCACTCAAAGACTCTCCCGCAGAAAAAGCTGGTGTTCTATCTGGTGATATCATCACAAAAGTCGACGGAGAATCGACCGAAAAATGGACACTATATCAAGCAGTGTCCAAAATTCGTGGGCCGGAAAATACTGAAGTGATATTGACTATTGTGCGTGCGTCGGGCGAAAAAGACATCACGATTGTGCGTCAAGAAATCAAGGTCCCATCGATAGAGCTCACCTATGAAAAATCTGGCGGAAAATCTGTCGCACATATCAAGATCAATCAGTTTGGAGATACCACAAACACCGAATGGGAAAAAGCGGCAGCTGAAATTGCTCAAAAATGGGGATCTAAAGAAATCACAGGAATGGTTCTTGACGTTCGAGGAAATCCAGGAGGATATTTAGACAGTGCAGTATTTATCGCATCTGAGTTCATCCCGCAAGGAGAAGTCGTAGTGAAACAAGAATCTACAAACTCAACTGACCGCATATATACCGTAAAACGGACAGGAATTTTACTCGATATCCCAATGATTGTTCTCATCAATCAAGGATCTGCTTCTGCATCTGAAATACTTGCTGGAGCGCTCCGAGATCACAAACGAGCAAAACTCGTTGGTCAGAAAAGCTTTGGAAAAGGCTCTGTTCAAGAAGCGCTCGACCTTCAGCAGGGCGCAGGTCTTCATGTCACAGTAGCAAAGTGGCTTCTTCCAGATGGCGAATGGATCCATGGGAAGGGGATTGAGCCAGAATTTTCGATAGAAAATGAGGTAGATGAAGAAAATACCCTTTCCAACGCGCAAGATGCTCAGCTCCAAAAGGCACTTGAGCTCGTTGTGAACAAGAAGTAAAATACTCAAATTATTGTATATGAAACTTTTGAAATTCATAAACATCAAAGCTATTCTGTTATTAGCTTCTGTGTGTATACTCCTCCTTTCTTTTTTGAAAGACACAGAGTACGTCAAATCCTCTCCTCTTGCAAAATTATTTGTGACTCGTTCAAATTCTCAAGAAACTCCCGAAATAACTGAAACTCAAAAAATTGTGTCTGAGGAATCAATCGTGATTGATATTGTCGAACGTTCGCTCCCTTCGGTAGTCACTATTGGTATTTCCAAAAAAACTCAAACACAAGGATCAATTGAGATTGATCCGAACAATCCTTTTTCACCATTTCGAAGAGTAGAAGGAGAAGAAAAGACGATCGAGCAAAATATTGGAAGTGGATTTATCATCTCAAAAGATGGAATAATCATCACAAACAAACACGTCGTCTTCGACACAAAAGCCTCATATACCGTACTTACCGATGGCAAAGAAGAGTATGACGTGACAAAAATTTACCGCGATCCACTCAATGACCTGGCAATACTGAAAATTGAAGCTACCGATCTTGTTCCACTTGCTCTGGGAGACTCATCCAAACTCAAACTTGGACAGCTTGCTATCGCAATCGGCACACCTCTTGGGGAATTCCAAAATACTATCACTACGGGTATAGTATCTGGCCTCGGGCGGGGAATTACCGCAGGATCTCCGTTTCAGGGTTTTGTTGAAGAACTGAGCAATGTGATCCAAACAGATGCAGCAATAAGTCCGGGAAACTCTGGCGGACCTCTTTTGAACTCATCTGGACAGGTCGTCGGTGTCAACACGGCAATAGCAGGGGATGGACAAAATATTGGCTTTGCGATACCTGTCAATGTCGTGAAAGAGCTCATCTCTACGTTTGAATCACAAGGAGGGACCTTCGAAAGGCCGTATATTGGGGTACGATACAACATGGTAGACAAACGTACAGCTATGCTCAATGAGGTTGTGGAAGGTGCATTCATCGAGACCGTAATCAAGGATTCGCCTGCCGATCTTGCAGGAGTGAAGGAGGAGGATATCATCACACGGGTCGATGGTAAGAAACTCGACGGAGAAAATGAACAGAGTCTTGCAAAGATCATTTTGAACAAAAAAGTCGGCGATACCATGGATCTTGACGTCTGGCGGGACGGAAAAGTACTTCAAATTACTATCACTCTTGGGGCATTTAGTGAGTAAAAAATAAGAGTTCACCGTCTTTGACAATACCGTATCAAAATACATCATTATTATACAAATAGTTACTCAATCTTGGCTTCCATTATGCCTTTGCCTACTGCAACCACATCCTCATGTGGTGTCATTTTCATGAGGAGTAAATTATTACATTTTATGATATTATAAGTAATACTTACTTAAATATTTTTAAATTTTCATATGCCAGGTGACGAACTAATTACTCAACCTATAGAGGTAGCGCATTCTGATATACCACTGTCGATATTTCAACAGCACAGTCAAAATGTCGCGCACATACTCACAGGTGAAGACGGCGGAACCAACTCAGATATTTTTGATGATGCAGAAGTTATAAATGAACGTAAGATGGTGAGAGGATTGGTGAAATCCGTATTTGATAGCTGTGAAGAAGATCCGAATAGACTAATACAATATGAAGATTTCCATGCCGAATTTCAAGGCCAGATTGATACCGCAAAATCGTCATTCAAAACGACTACAGAAGGATCTGATGAAAAAATACGACAAGACCTACTTGAACGTGAGAAAAAAGAATTAGAAAGAGAAATTCAACAGAAAGAAAGAGATCGCAATCAAGCACGAATACAACAAGAGCAACAAGTTACAAAAGATACTAAAAAATTAGAAACAGAAACAGCCTATAGTCCCGAACAATCTGCAAAAGCTGCTGAAACTAATCAAAGGATTGACTTATTTGAGAAATGGATGAGACCAGTATTTGACGATATGACAATCACTAAGTATGACGTTCAAGCTCAGGCGAGTAAAAAGGTCATTCAAGCTCAATTTGCTACTGCTTTGGATAGGGCTCGGGAGGGTTCGTATACAGATGAAATTACAACATTGACAGGTACAAGTCTTAGAAAACTTATCGACAGAATCAGACAATCTCAATATAATAAGCCTGTCGACTATAAAATAGTGGATGATACGGCATTAGGTACATTCCTCAGCCAGTGGGATAAAAGACAAGTGGAATTTGAAGCATCGATCACCGAAAAGCAAAGGGATCAAATACGCCAAGCTATGGAAACTGCACGAATAAAAGCAGTAGAAGAAGCTAACTTATTTAAAACACTAATGGCTGAAAGCGCAGAACGAGCAAGCGGTGATATAGCTGCACTAAATGATCTTGCTGATAAGATGACAGAACAACTTCAAGAACTAAATAAAGACAAAATTACAACAGAAAGTGTTCAACAAGAATTTGATAAACGTTTTTATGATGCCATACCAAAAGAAGTTCAACGCTGGATAAAAGAACCGCACCTTATAAATCCTTGGATGATGATCTTTCCTAATCTAAAAAAACGACCACTTGTATATACGTACAGAGGTTTTGGAGGACACGTTGATACAGGAGAGGATACGGGCGACCTATATTTACATTTTATTGATTCTCCTGACCATCGATTTACCCAGCCTCCTTCATGGATAGAACCATGGAAAGAAGAACCATCAAATAAAGGAGACAATACCGTATTTAACATTGTTGAAGAGACTCCTGAAGGTCAAGAGAGATATAGTATTACTACAGGTGTTAATCAAAAAGTTGATGGCGAAAAACAAATGGGAATATTGATTACTTGTTTAAGTGATGGCAATGAAAATTCTACTGAAACATTTATACCCTATGGTAAACCCAAACCTTTAATATCAATTTTACGCAAGCCAATAATTTATCTTTATCCCACAAAACCAACAGATGTATCAATGTCGCTTCAATTAGAAGGAAAAATCACTCATCACTACCCCCAAATGCTAAATAATGTTTGGAACGTTACAGCTACTCCTCAAGGAAGTATTCAATATATGGGAAAGACGTATCGGTATTTATTTTGGGAAGGAGACTATGGAAAAAATGCGTGGAATCTTGATAAGGGTTTTTGTGTCCAGTCAAGTAAACTTGAATTATTTTTTGAAGAACAACTATCCAAGCTCGGAGTAAACTCGGAAGAAATTCAAGACTTTATTACCTACTGGGTTCCTCTTTTAGATGAAAAAAATAGTCCATGGATGCAAATCTCTTTTCAGCAAAAAGAGTACGAATCCATAGCTCAATTGATAGTCAAGCCTTTACCAGACACTCTTATTCGAATTTTTGCGGTATTTAAACCACTTAATAATCCAATAGATATAGAGAAGCAAATCTTTCAACCTATAAAAAGGCAAGGATTCGTAGTTGTGGAATGGGGTGGCACAGTAATATAAATTCTTAAAAATTCAAATCTCTCACTATCTGGGGGAGATTCGGGGCTAAAAAAAATTGACAAAGTTGCAACTTTGTAATATTCTTGGTTTATGTCATTTGCACAACCTATATCAGTAAAAGATTTTCGCGACAATCTCTCAACTATCATTGAGGAAGTCGCTGTTGGGAAAAAATCTTATACAGTGACTAAATTTGGCAAAGAAAAAGTTGCAGTTATACCTATCGATAAGGCACTAAATACTAAACCAAAAAAGAATATTGACTGGGATAATGAACCTTTTGTCGGTATGTGGAAAGACAGAAAGGATATGAAAGATAGTGTTGCGTGGGTACGCAACCTTAGAAAAAAAAATAACCGTTATTCTCTATGAGTTATATAGTAGATACCGACGTTCTAATTAATGTAAGTCATAATGTCGAAGCTGATATTTCTTTTGTGCGTCAAAGCAGAACTTCTTATATTTCAGTAATAACTGCTACCGAATTATTACACGGAGTAAGAAATAATAATGAACTAGAGATTACTAATAAACTCATTGACCATTACAACATCTTACACATTAACGAACAAATATCTGAACAAGCGTACCAATTAGTTAAAAGTTATTTTCTTTCTCACTCACTTCTCATAAACGATGCGCTCATTGCTGCCACCGCTATACACTATGGTTATACTTTGGTCACGCACAACATAAAACATTTTAAAGTAGTAGCGAAGTTAAAACTTCACCAGCCTGTATAATACCTCTATGACAGGTCAAAATAACCTACAGACATTACGCGGATTTAGAGATTTTTTACCCACGGAGGCGAAGCAGAGACAGTGGCTTACCGATGTAATACGTGGCGTATTCGAGATGTGGGGATATGAGCCCATAGAAACACCTACTATGGAATATGCATCGCTTTTTGAAGGACAGATAGGCGAAGATGAAAAGCTCTTTTTTAAATTCACCGATCAAGGTGATCGCGAAGTAGCACTAAGGTACGATCAGACTGTTCCAACAAGCCGTATTCTTGCTCAATATAGACAAGAGTTAAAACTTCCATTTAAACGCTATCAAATTCAACCGGTATTTCGTGCAGAAAAACCACAAAAAGGTCGCTATAGAGAATTTATTCAGGCAGATGCCGATATATTTGGTGTCGAATCTCCGGTTGCGGATGCTGAAATAATGGCACTCAGTCTAGATATTTACAAACAACTTGGCTTCAAAAAACCAAAACTTCTCATAAATGATAGATCGCTTTTCAAAGGAATACCCTATGACGCAATTGTTGCTATAGATAAGATAAAAAAGATTGGAGAAGATGGCGTGATAAAAGATATGGAATCAAAGGGAATTTCCCTAAATGATGCAAAAGCATTCCTGAAACAAGTCAAAGAACTAAAACCAAATGAAACGATTAAAGTTGTCCTTGATTATCTGAAAAATACTGGATTTGAAGAAGATTGGTATGCATTTGAACCCAGTATTGCACGCTCATTTGCGTATTCCTCTGGTCCTATTTGGGAAGTAGTTATACCAGAAAGTTCTGGAGGATCGGTACTTGGCGGAGAACGATATGACAACCTCATTGAGTCAATATCTGGAGTCAATATTCCTGCCACCGGATTTGGCTTAGGCTTAGATCGCACCTTGGAAGCCGCACTCGAACTTGGATTAGTTCCAAAAACCGAAGCAGTTGCACAGGTGCTTGTTACTATATTTGATGAAAATTTACTGGGTGAATCGATCCAAATCGCAACAAAATTACGAGACGAAGGTATTACAACCGATATATATCCAAACAGTTCAGACAAACTCGGAAAACAGATGAAATATGCCAATGATAAACAAATTCCATTTGTACTCATCCTTGGACCCGATGAAGTGAAAAAAGGCATCGTATCACTAAAAAATATGCAAACAGGAGAATCTAAAACAGGAAAGCTTACAGATCTATTGATCTAACTTAACACTTGTCATCCTCGCGAACGCGGGGATCCAGTCCTAGATTCCCGATCAGGTCGGGAATGACAGAATAAACGGAATCTTTTGCACACACTACTAAACCTATGAACATAAACTCAAACATCGTAGTCATTGAAGCCGCGCAGGGTGCTGGCGGTGACGAATCTAAACTCTGGGGCAGCGACCTTTTGGTTTCTTATTCAAAATTTGCAACCAAACAAGGATTTAAGGTGCAACAACTTGAAGAGAATGTGATAAAAATTACGGGACCCGATGCATTTAACTATTTCAAACATGAAACCGGAGTGCACCGTGTACAACGAGTGCCTAGCACAGAAAAAAGGGGAAGGGTGCACACGTCTACCGCCGTCGTCATCGTCACTCCGCAAATCAATTCAAACGATATTCATATAAGTGATAGTGACCTTGACTGGCAATTTTTCAGATCAGGTGGTGCAGGAGGACAAAATGTAAATAAAGTCTCATCAGCCGTACGGCTTATTCACAGACCCACAGGTATAATAGTCACTACAAGTAGAGAGCGTACCCAGCAAGCCAATCGTCAGATAGCCAAAGAGTTACTTGCCGGAAAGCTGTATCAATTGGAGGAAGAAAAACGCCAAGGAGTACAGCATTCCTTTATAAAGGATATCGGCGCAGGAGATCGTTCAGACAAGATGCGAACCTATAATTTCCCACAAAACAGGCTCACCGATCATCGCATAAACAAAAGCTTTCATAACCTTGACGACATTATCGGACAGGGGAAGTGGGAGAAGGTGTTTGGTCACTTCTCTGAAGCACAATTTGATAATCCTAAAAATTCTGACTGCTAGCGCGATATAAACTAATGAATGATATTTGCATCTTTAAGTGTTATAATTCCTCTTATGATTGAGATTGAAATGCCACAAACATGTGGGAATTGTGAGTTTGCACGGCCTGCAACTCCTGATGATAAAAAAGCTCATGATGGTTGCTTGTAGGTATAGAATCAAGATATACAGCTGGGCCAGACAAACTTGGTTTAGCAGCAGTGGCAAGTCTGCTACTAAGTTTGGGTGGCACGTCAATTGAGGGTCAAAACTGGTCTGTTCTTATGGAGAACCTGCCATAGGGGAGGCTGATTCTCAATACCAAGAAGATGATCTGGAGGCATTTTCATATTCTGTTCTTGCTAGAAGTACAAAACCACAACAAACTTCCAAAAGTGAAAATGCGCCACGTAGAAGTGAGGGTTTAAAACCGCCATGGTCGTCTTGTTGGGTACGTGTAGAAAATAACCGTTGGGCTTTTGAACCAAAAGAGCAATGGGGATACTGATCAAGACGTGTTATCAATTCCCGAGAATGGCAAGACGGTTGATAAGGATGAAAAAGAGAGAATGACAAGAGGCATACATATATTTGCCAATTCTTTTGGAATTTAGATTTATTACCCTTGAGGAATATATGGTCTATTGGGATCTTCTGCGAATTGAGCTACTTGACCTGATAAATTGAGTTCCAATGGTATCAATTATTCGGTTTTTTTCAGTTCGACCATTAATTTCGTATTTCGGGTTATTATATGTAACATCCCCGCTCAGAAGAGCGCCCCCTTCCTGAAGGGGGACCTTAGATTTTGTAAGAGTTCACGCTCTTTGACACACATGTCATTGCGAGCGGAATGAAATGGAGCGCGGCAATCCAAATAGAATTGAGACTGCTTCGTCGCTCACACTCCTCGGGAATGACAGTCTGTGTCAAGACTTGTGAACTCTTACACATGGGATTTCTAATTGACAAACAAGCATTAAGATATAAAATGAAATCATGATCACAGACAATGACATTGCCAAACTAAAAAAAGTTTTTGTTACAAAAGATGAGATGGAAATGGCTTTTGAGAAAAACACCGCAATAATTGTCAAAGAGATTCTGACAGTCGTAGAGGTGATCGGTGAAATGAGCAATAAACTCGATAAAAAAATCACCGACCACGATGATATTTTGGAACACCATCAAAGACAAATAGATGGATTAAACGCTAAGGTTTTCCCTACTGCATAATGGAATTTTTATAGCTTAAAAAATTTTCAATTTTATATTTAGATTATTGATGATATAATACATTTCTTATGCAAGCCAAAATACATCCACAGTTCTATGAAGACGCTTTTGTCTCATGTGCATGTGGAAATACATTCACTACAGGTTCAACCAAAAAGAACATCATAGTAGAGGTATGTGCTAAATGTCATCCATTCTATACAGGCGAACAGAAATTTTTGGATACAAAGGGAACAGTCGAAAAATTCCTCCAAAAAGAAAAGCAAGCAAAGGCATACAAAAAAGTCATCGCAAATAAAAAAGACAAAAAATCAGGATCACAGAATAAAAAGACAAAATCTCTCCGAGAGCTTCTTGGAGAGTAAGAGTTCACGGTCTTTGACAAAACTGTATCATAATATATCAATTATTATTTTGTGTCATCCCCGACCTGATCCCCGTTTTCACGGGGACGGATCCAGATTGTTGAAATAGTCTGGAGAATGGATTCCCGCCTTCGCGGGAATGACAACGTGTGTCAAGAAGAGTGAACTCTTACCTTGGAGAATATCAATTGCAATATTGCAATTGATATAGTACACTATTCCCTCAGGCAATTTATTTTTTCCTGACGTTCACCACAACCTGCGGTTTTCTCAAAAATATAAATTGAGAAATAAAATTCAGTTCCTCAGGTATTTCGATTGAAAAATCGGAGAAGTGAAATATATATGGCAAATACACAAAAAAAGGACATTGTAGCTTCAGTCACCGACTCCATCAAAGGTGAAGAAAACTTCGCGCTCGTCGAGTTTGACCAAATAACACACAAAGATTTTGAATCAATCCGTCGAGATCTCAAAAAAGTAGGTGCGAAAATCCAGGTCATCAAAAACTCGCTATTTGAAAAATCAATAAATATTCTTTCTCAGACAAGTGAATCATTCAAACAAATTCGTGAAGAAAACTTCCCTCTTGAACATAAATCTGCACTTCTTACATTTTCAGGTGAATGGATAGATGGACTCAAAAAATATCAAGAATTTTCCAATGATAATGACAAACTGAGTTTCAAACTCGGACTCATTGATAAAGTTTCATACAATCATGAGGGTTTGACAAAGCTCGCAAAACTTCCAAGCAAAGTCGTACTCATGGGTCAACTCATTGGCACTATCAAAAATCCAATGGCAAGAACAACTAGAGCCTTAAAATCACCACTTCAGAAATTGGTGTTTGTGCTAAGTCAACGATCACAACAAGTAAACTAATTATATAAAACATATTATTTGAAATTCGTAATTTGTATTTGTAATTAGGAAATGATACTCCTCGACCCAAGGGTCGAGGTATCTCGTGTCATCCCGAACTTGCCTGCCCGCCTCTGGAGGGATTCGGGATCCAGACTGGATTCCTGCCTTCGCAGGAATGACAATCGCGACGCAAGCGTCGGGGAATTAAACCCTAAAGAGAGATTAGTAATTTGTAAATTAATATTAAGGGGGTGTCACACACATATGGCAGACGAAGAAATAAAACTGAGTGCAAATCTTCAAAAAATTGCAGATCAAATCGAAAAATTGACTGTAATCGAAGTCGCAGATCTTGCGAAATATCTTGAAGAAAAATTTGGAGTCTCTGCAATGCCAATGATGGCAGCACCAGCAGTAGGAGGCGTGGTAGCAGCAGACGCAGCACCAGCAGAAGAAAAAACTGCGTTTAATGTAGTGCTTACCGGTGCAGGAGAACAAAAACTTGCAGTCATCAAAGCAGTACGAGAACTTCGACAAGATCTCGGACTCATGGATGCAAAGAAATTGGTTGAAACACCACCACAAGACCTTTTGACAGGAGTCAAAAAAGAAGAAGCAGAAGAAGCAAAAACAAAACTTGAAGCAGCGGGAGCAACAGTAGAATTAAAATAATATCAGTCGCTCAGAGGCTCAGGTACTCAGGAACTCAGCATCGTGGTTGCTGGGTCACTGAGAGTAAGAGTTCACGGTCTATGACAAAACTGTATCATAATATATCAATTATTATTTTGTGTCATCCCCGACCTGATCCCCGTTTTCACGGGGACGGATCCAGATTGTTGAAATAGTCTGGAGAATGGATTCCCACCTTCGCGGGAATGACAACGTGTGTCAAGAAGAGTGAACTCTTACGACTGAGGTACTGAGTAGCTGAGCGACTTTTTTTGTGTTATAATCTTTTTTTAACCTCAACTTTAAAAGTATACCTATATGACTACAACAGGACAAAAGAATGATTACAGCGGCGATTCTATCACAGTATTAGAAGGTTTGGAGCCTGTCAGAAAACGACCTGGAATGTATATCGGATCTACATCACAGCGCGGTGTGAACGAATCTCTTCGGGAAATAATTGATAATGGTGTCGATGAAGCACTTGCTGGATTTGCCACAAAAATTTATGTTGTTCTCGAAAAAAATGGATACTTCACTGTATATGATGATGGTCGTGGAATCCCGATCGACAATGTCCCTAAATACAACAAATCTGCTCTCGAACTTGTCATGACCATGCTTCACGCGGGAGGAAAATTCGGACAAGGCGCATACAAAATTTCTGGAGGACTTCATGGAGTTGGAGCTTCTGTCGTAAACGCACTCTCCGAACATCTTATCGTTGAGGTGAGGCGAGAAAACCAAATATATCGACAGGAATATAAGCGCGGAATTCCAACAACTCCACTTGAAAAACATGCGCAGTCAAAACTCAACATGCCATTTGAGACCGGCACTGCCGTATCATTCCTTCCTGATACAGAAATTTTTAAAGAAACCATCGAAGTAAGCGACACCTATTTATTTAAACAGATCAAAGATCGAGCTTACCTCATCCCAAAACTTCATTTTCAAATAGAAAACAAAATTACAAACGACAAAAAAGCATATTACTTTGAAGGGGGAATAACTTCTCTCATCAGAGACATGAACAAAGGCAAAAAAGTGCTTCATGATCCTATATATATAAAAGATAATGAGGGAGACGTCGAAGTTGAGGTAGCAATTCAGTTTAATGACTCGATGATCGAAAACATCCACTCATATGTAAACGTCATCAACACCCTCGAAGGTGGAACACATCTTACAGGATTTCGAACTGCACTTACCAAATCCGTAAACACATATGCAAATAAAGTGCTTTCTGAAAAGGACTTCAAAGAAAACTTCTCAGGAAATGATATTCGAGAAGGATTGTCTGCGGTGGTCTATGTCAAAATGCCTTCAGATAATTTACAGTTTGAGGGTCAAACAAAATCCAAACTAGGAAACTCTGAAATACAACCGATTGTCCAAAGCAAGGTCAATGCACACCTTGATGTGTACTTTGAAGAACATCCGAGAGAAGGAAAAGAAATCATCGGCAAGATACATCTTGCGCAGCGTGCTCGATTTGCAGCAAAAGCAGCAAAAGATGCAGTCTTACGAAAAGGAGCACTCGAAGGTTCTGCTCTTCCAGGAAAACTGGCCGACTGTCAAGAAAAGGATCCAGAAAAATCTGAAATATTTATTGTGGAGGGGGATTCGGCAGGAGGAAGTGCAAAGTCTGGTCGAAATAGAAAGAACCAAGCAATTTTGCCACTTTTTGGAAAAATCTTGAATACTGAGCGCTACCGACTCGATCGTGTCATCACATCAGACAAATTCAAAGACCTTATTGTTGCTCTCGGATCAGGAATCGGAGATCAATTTGAACTCAGCAAAGCTAGATATCATAAAATCATTATTATGACCGATGCAGACATCGACGGGTCACATATTAAGACACTCTATCTGACATTCTTTTTCCGACATCTTACACCTCTTGTTGAAAATGGGTTTGTCTATATAGCTGTCCCTCCACTTTTCAAAGCATCAAAAGGCAAGAAAAAAGAGTATCTTTTCACCGAAGAGGATCGAGAGAAATTCTTGGCTGAACATAGTGATGAAAATTGGAGTTTACAGCGATTCAAAGGACTCGGAGAAATGAATGCTGAAGAGCTCTGGGAGACAACAATGAACCCAGATACTCGATTTTTAAAACAAATCACAGTGGAGGACTCCGAAGAAGCAGATGAAACATTCACCATGCTTATGGGGGAAGAAGTTCCACCACGAAAGAAATTTATTACGACGCATGCGAAGCTCGCAGAGCTTGATGTGTGATTGTTTGTCATCCTGATCAGCCTCTGGCTGAGAAGGATCCATAAATACATGGATTCGTCCCTCCAATTCGGCGGGCAGGCGTTTCACTCAGAATGACAGTGGGAAAAATTATCAATTATTTTTAAAAAACCATGAATTTAAAGAAACTATCGACCGGAGAAAATCCTCCAGAATTTATAAACGTTCTTATAGAAATCCCAGAAGGCTCACTTATCAAATATGAGATTGACAAAGAGTCTGGATTTATGTTTGTAGATCGATTTCATTACACGTCGATGCCATATCCATTCAACTACGGATTCATTCCAAACACCATTGCAGAAGATGGTGACGCAACAGATGTAATGGTTGTTTCATCGCAACCACTGGCGGTAGGAGTCGTGATTCCGGTTCGCGTGATCGGAATGCTCGAGATGGAGGATGAAGAAGGTATTGACACAAAAGTCATTGCAGTACCAACCACAAAAGTTGATCCATTTTATGCTCATATAAATGACGTCAAGGATCTTGATGAACCAACACTAAATAAAATCAAGCATTTCTTTGACCATTATAAAGAGCTCGAACCAAATAAATGGGTAAAAACGAGAGAATTTTTAGGAAAAGGTGAAGCAATGAAAAATATCGAAAAATCATTAGTAAAGTCTGAATAATAATTTTCCAAATACTGTAGAACCATGACCACAATTCAACCCGCACCAATCTCTGAAGAAATGAAGAAGGCATATCTCGATTATGCTATGTCAGTTATCGTGGCACGGGCTCTTCCCGATGTTCGAGATGGACTCAAACCTGTTCACCGGCGTATTTTGTATGCGATGTACAAAATGAACCTGACTGCAGGAGGACGATTTTCAAAATCAGCTAAAGTTGTTGGAGAAGTTTTGGGTAAGTATCATCCTCATGGAGATTCTCCAGTGTATGATGCATTGGTCCGGCTCGCTCAAGACTTTTCGATGCGATATCCACTCGTGAACGGTCAAGGAAACTTTGGATCAATTGATGGCGATCCTCCTGCTGCTATGCGATACACGGAGGTCAAAATGACAAAGATTGCCGAAGAACTTCTTCTTGATATTGAAAAAGATACAATTGCGACCATTGACAATTTTGACGGCACGCTTCAAGAGCCAATGTACCTTCCAGCAAAACTCCCAAATATGCTCCTCATGGGTGCAGAGGGTATTGCAGTAGGTATGGCCACAAAAATACCTCCACACAACCTCACCGAAGTCGTTGACACTATCATCACAATGATCGACAACGCGAAGTTTTCAGACCTTCAAAGTGTAGAAGAAACAACAGATCAAGCACTAGACGAACCTGCAAAAGAAGGAAAAACAAAAAAAAACACTCTCGAAACAACTACTTCACGACCCGACACAGACCTCGGGTTTGGTATTGATCTTGACCAAATTCTCGAACATATAAAAGGACCAGATTTCCCAACATCAGGAACAATTTATGGTGAAAATGATATCCGACAAGCGTACCAGACAGGAAGAGGAAAAATACTCATCCGAGCAAAAGTATCCGATGAAGATATCGGAAAAGGAAAAACAGCAATCGTTGTCAATGAACTTCCCTATCAAGTAAACAAAGCAAATCTTGTCAAAAAAATTGCATATTTGGTCATAAACAAAAAAATAAATGGCATCTCGGATTTGCGAGACGAATCGGATCGAGATGGTATTCGCGTCGTAATCGAACTGAAACGTGATGCAGTGTACAAAAAAGTCATAAATAATCTCTATAAACATACAGATCTTCAAACAACATTCCCGGTAAATATGGTGGCTCTCGTCGGAGGAGTACCACAAACACTTTCGCTGAAATCAATTCTCGAACTATATATTCACCACCGGGTCGACATCATTCGAAAGCGAACAGAGTACGAACTTGCACAGGCAAAATACCGTGCACATATCCTGGAAGGATACCTCATCGCACTCGACAACATCGATGAAGTTATAAAAATCATCAGAAGCTCCAAGGATGAAGCGATTGCGAGAGCTCAATTAATGAAACAATTTGGACTCTCTGAACTACAGTCTCAGGCAATTTTGGATATGCAACTCAAGAGACTTACTGGCCTTGAACGAGCAAAAATCGAGGACGAACTTGCAAAGCTCAAAGAACTCATCGCATACCTTGAAGATCTTCTTGGAGATGTATTTAAAATATTGAAAGTGATCAAGGATGAACTTATTGAACTAAGAACAAAGTTCGGAGATAATCGCCGAACAAAGGTTGTCAAATCCAAGCCAGGTGAGATCACTGATGTCATGCTTATCGAAAACAAAGAGGTGATTGTAGTACTCACCAAAGAAGGATATATCAAACAAGTACCTCGCGAAACATTCAAAGTACAAAGAAGAGGAGGAAAAGGAGTATCCGGAATGACCACAAAAGAAAGTGATGATATTTCATACATCACAACTGCTATGACTCATGATTACATGCTCTTTTTCAGCAATCAAGGACGAGTATTCAAAACAAGAGTTTGGGAAATACCACAAGGATCGCGTACTTCCAAAGGGAAAGCGATCGTAAATCTCCTCACTCTGAGACCAAACGAAACCATCACCTCAATACTCTCGTTCGATGAAAAAGAAGTATCCAAACAAAAAGGAACAAACATTCTGATGGTTACCAAAAAAGGACTTATCAAGAAGACCGAATTCATCAAGTATGCAAATATCCGAAGTAATGGACTAATAGCAATAAACCTTGCCAAGGGAGATGAGCTTCTCACATCTTCACTCACCGACGGAGACATAAATGTGATGATCGTCAGTCGCGGAGGAAAAGCAATTCTCTTCAAAGAAAAAGAAGTTCGCGAAACAGGCAGGTCATCTCAAGGAGTCCGAGGAATTTTTCTTGGAGCCGGGGACAATGTGGTTGCCGCGGACTACTTCACAAATGAAGATTTGAAAAAATCAATACTCGTGATTGTAGAAAAAGGTATTGGAAAGCTCGTCAGTCTGAAAAATTTCAAAGATCAGCATCGCGGAGGGAAAGGGGTAAAAATTGCACCTCAAGGAGAGAAAGTCGGTAAAGTCGCATTTGCGCAAATTGTGGAATCGCTAGATACAACGGTAATTATCACAAGTCAACAAGGCCAAGTCGTGAAGATACCACTGAACAAGATTCCAAAATACTCTCGAACGGCAAAAGGCGTCATTTTGATGCGTTTCTCAAAATCAGGAGATAAAATAGTAAGCGCAACATTCATCTAAAAACCAAAAAATGATTATTCCGTGTGAAGAAATCGTATCATGTCTTGATGAGCAACTGTACGCTCAGATCGTTGAGCTTAAAAAACAAAATGTTACTCCCAATCTTGTCACAATACTCCTCGGTCAGGAACCAGAACAACTTTCGTTTGTGAGCATCAAACAAAATAAGGCTGAAAAAATTGGTGCCGATTTCGAGTTTCAAAATCTGAGCTCAGCGCCATCGTTTGATGATTTTCTCACGGTACTTGCAACAAAAGTCAATAACCCTTCAACAACCGGAATTATTATTCAACATCCACTTCCAGAAAACTACGATATACAAAAGATGTATTCGATAATTCCTGCATCAAAAGAAATTGAAGGACACTTATCAAATTCAACATTTCAATTTCCACTCAGTTTGGCCGTGCTCTCATGTATCAAATACATTTTTTCTGAAGTGAAAACTCCTGAGGATGCGATTGTGGATTTTCAAAAGGATACTCCCTTTTTTCAATCGGTACTGAAGAAAAAAAATATCGTCATTGTTGGCAAAGGTCCAACAGGTGGCAAGCCAATCGCAAAAGCATTTCATGACCTTGGCGTTTTGTATACTGTCGTGGATTCACACACACAAAACCCTCATGAGATTTTTCAATTTGCAGATATCATCATCACAGCAACTGGACAAAAAATCATATTTTCAGATCAGATCAAGCAAGGAGTCGTTCTATTGAATGTCGGTCTGCGAAAAGAAAACGGAGTTCTCAAAGGAGATTTTGACGAGAATGAAATCAAAGAAAAAGCATCATGGTATAACATCACACCACATGGTATTGGCCCTCTCGATGTTTCATATTTATACAAAAATCTTCTTGAATCAGCACGCTTCAGTCTTAGAAAATAACATATGAGTACAATTCATGTCATTACTGGACAGACTGCAACAGGCAAAACAGCCCGAGCGATACGGCTTGCAAAAGAGTTAGGTGGCGAGCTTGTGAATGCTGACTCTCGCCAAGTATATAAGGAGTTGGATATTATCACAGGGAAGGATTTACATCTTACAAATGGAACCTTTCACACTGAAGAGAAGAAAGATACTTTTGACATTGGATATTATACTTTGAAAAATTCTCCAATTAAGCTATGGCTATATGACATTGTGGACCCCAACAGTGAGTTCTCTGCGTTTGATTACAAACAATGTGCAGAGATTGGTATTCAAAATATAGTAGAACGAGGGAAGACACCGATCGTCATTGGAGGAAGTTATTTGTATATCAAAAATCTTTTATATAACACCGTAGACACCAACGTAGCGCCCAATCCCAAGTTGCGTGAAAGACTAAACAAACTTTCAGTTTCTGAATTGCAAAACATGTTGCGCGATAAGAATATGAATATTTTTGAGAAAATGAATGAGAGCGATAATCAAAATCCACATCGACTCATCCGGAAACTAGAAATCGAAGAGGGGAGATGTGCCAATCAGAATGATCCTATACCAACTTCAGTTTTTAATTCAAATCACGTTAATATTGAAGGTTTGAAGTATAAAAATACTGACGACCTTGTGCGAGCTATTGAAGTACGAATTCAAGAGAGAATTGATGCAGGAGCAATTCATGAAGTTGAAAAGCTTCTCAAAAAAGGACTTTCTCCGAAAACCCCAGGACTCAATGCCATTGGGTATCAACAGGTACTGTCATTTGTGGAAGGGAAGAAATCAATGGAACAAATGATCATGGACTGGTCGATGAAAGAGATACAGTACGCAAAACGCCAAAGTACATTCATGCGTCAAAATCCAGATATCCAATGGACAAATATTTGATATATGTTTCCCTAATAATATAGTCAGATAATGATCTAACCATCATATCGCTTGATATACTAAATCGAACATGAAATAATGAAGTTTATATGGGCAATCCATTCATAACAAAAGTCGAAAAGAAAAGAGAAAACCATACGCCCATCGATATAAAGAAAATGACCCGACCTCAGGCTCCGTCTGAATCCCATACTGCAGTAATCAAAAAGAAAGAACCCAAAATATCACATATCCCGTTTGAGTTTGACAAGTATATACTGATGACCATTGTTTCAACTATATTTTTTGTCTCAGGTTTCGGATTCTGGATATATATAAACTTTTTCATGAATAAGTAATTCTCGTTCTATGGCTCAAGTCACCAAAATATCAAAAAAGAATGTATTCCTCATCGCCTCGGCGTCGCTCTTTATGCTGGGTGTGATCTTCTTTTCCCTTGCAATACAAAAGTATCAGGTGTTGACAAGGTCACGGGCAGATGAACCAAAAACGTGTAATGGAACTGCGGTGGGTGAGTGTGTCGGATCCAAGCGATGTGCAAACAATCCTGCAGATGATGGAAAGTACTACTACTGGTGTGTGAAATGTGGAGCAGATGGCAATCCTGAATCAAGCGAACAAGGTACCGGCGAATGTTGTGGAAATTGTGGCGG
>Ga0210044_10003221_pt1 | contig 23471 bp, 19 predicted proteins | sample CryGey13umfilter_2_FD_183959 | JGI IMG/M metagenome (GOLD analysis project Ga0210044, IMG submission 183959) | Groundwater microbial communities from aquifer in Utah, USA - Crystal Geyser 4/9/14 3 um filter (SPAdes) (version 2) | ecosystem: Environmental > Aquatic > Deep subsurface >... | reverse complement strand
CGGTGAGAATTCTGAATATCAGTGAATAAGTGAATGGATTTTGAATGCTTATAATATTTAATCCTTTGATTATTAGATATCCTAATGCTGGTTGCAATGCTGGACGTATTCTCTCGTGGAATTCCCATGGTAAGTCTGCGGCAGGAGTCTGTCCGAGTTTAAAATTGCAAAATTCAAGAATTTGAAAGTGTTCGTCAGGATGAAAACAACCCGTGCTGAAAAATGCTGTGATTAGAAATACCAGCAAACTAAGAATAAAAATGTTTCGATAAGATGACTTAAAAATTTCGCTCATTATTTATTCTATAAAGGTTTTGTAATATTTAACTCACAAATTTTCAATATAATTGTTGACAATTTATCGCTTGCGAAAATATAGAATTATTCAGCTATTGTGATAGCAAGGCAAAACTTTTAGCAAATTAATTTTTTTGAGATGAGGCAAATTCTCTCAATAATGGACGACAGCGAAAAAAATTTCCTAATTTTGCCGCCACTATGAATGAACCGATAATCTTGGCCATTGAATCTTCTTGTGATGATACTTCTGCTGCAATTTTGCAAGGTAGGCGAGTATTAGCAAACGTAATTGCATCGCAGGATGTACATAAAAAATATGGCGGAGTTGTGCCCGAATTAGCTTCACGAGCTCATCAACAGAATATTGTTCCGGTGGTGGATAATGCGTTAAAAGAAAGTGGATTAACGAAAAGAGATTTATCGGCAATTGCTTTTACCAGAGGGCCGGGCCTTCTTGGGTCTCTTCTTGTAGGCACCTCGTTTGTAAAAGGTTTGGCTTTGGGATTGAATATCCCTTTGATCGAAATTGACCATCTTCAAGCACATATTTTAGCGCATTTTATCGACAGTGGTGGCAACAATGTTCCAGCTTTTCCTTTTCTATGCCTTACTGTTTCTGGTGGGCATTCCCAAATTGTTCTGGTGCGCGATTATTTCGACATGGAAATCATAGGTAAAACCATTGATGACGCCGCTGGAGAGGCTTTCGATAAATCAGCAAAAATTCTTGGATTGCCTTATCCTGGTGGCCCTCTGATAGATAAACTTGCCGCCGAAGGTGATGCCTTATCATTCAATTTCCCGAAACCAAAAATCCAAGGTTTTGATTATAGTTTTAGTGGCCTGAAAACCTCATTTCTCTATTTTATTCGTGATGAACTAAAGAATAATCCACTTTTTATTGAAGAAAATAAAGTAAACCTCGCCGCTTCTATCCAAAGAATTATTGTGGAAGTGCTGATGGATAAATTGATAAAAGCTTCTAAAGAGTTACAAATCAATCAGATTGCTGTTGCTGGTGGAGTCTCAGCCAACTCCGAACTTCGAAAACAAATTATGCTGGGGCAAGCTAAATATGGTTGGCAATCGTTTATTCCTCCCTTCAATTTCACTACTGACAACGCTGCAATGGTTGGTATTGCTGGATATTATAAATATTTGAAAAAGGAATTTATAGGTTTGGATTTCGCTCCTTATGCTCGAGCATTACATAAATCTTAGCTGTTCATTTCATGTTGTAGCATAATTTCTTTTCAATCAGTTAAAAAATTTATTACAATTATCTTTCAGCTCTAAAATTCTGGAGTTAGTTACTCCAAAAGAATTTTCTTCACAATGGATTTATCAGCGACAGAAATCCTTACAAAATAAAAACCCTTATTATAATTTGGAATCAACTCCTCAGGCTTATTAGAGTTCATTTTAATTAAGCTTAACCCATTTTCATCAAAAATTTCTAAAATACTGTTAGATAAAGACTTATTGACGATATGAATATTTTTTTCATCAGAAAAAACTTTGAAATTTGCTTCCAATAAATCATCTTGTTTTTTGAAATTAGTGGAGCTATTTATATGATATTCAATATTTTCAATTATTGTTCCATCTTGTCGTTCGGCAGTAAATTTAAGAGTGTCATTGTCGATATTGAATTTGCAAAAATGATAGGATTTTTCGGAAACAATAATGCTATCTGAACTTGCTTTGGGATTATAAAGCGGTGCGCCACCACCGCCAGTAGTGATATGCATAACGCCATTGACAGAGGCTCTTGCATAATAATGATTATGGCCGGTTATAACAAACTGAACTCCATGTTTTAAGCATAGTGGTTGAATTATATTTTGCACTTTTAAATTATTAGAATGACCGCCAGCAGTCCACCCCGGTTCATGCAGGAGAATGAATTTCCATGCTTTATTGCTACTTGCCAAATCGTTCAAGAGCCAATTATACTGACAGCTTCCAATAGAATAATCGGTAAATTGATCAATAATGGAAAAATGCACTGGCCCATTATCGAATGAATAATAAAATCTTCCATTGGTAAACATCGGGTAGGGAAAATATTTTGCATAAAGGATTCCTTGCCCCTCGTGATTTCCTAAAGCGCTGCAATAAGGCAAGTTGGCTAACATTTTTTGAAGATATAAATATTGTGGGTCGAAAAATTGAGAATCCCAATCTGACTCATTATTGCCATTGGAAACAAAATCACCACTCGAAACAATAAATGTTTGAGATAATATATCATGAGCAATTTCTTCCATAATTTTTTTAGCAATTAAATTATGTTCAGCTGGATTTGTTCGTGTGTCGCCATAAGCATAAAAACTAATTTTTTTAACATTGGCGGAGGTATTAGAATAGAAACTACCCTTTTTTGTTGCGCTGCTGTCAATGCTTACTTTATAATAATATTTTGTGTTTGGCTTCAAGCTCGAAAGCATCATTTTGTGAAGGTGTGAGTTTCCATATTCACTGCTAATTTGGGAGTTTTCATAAAAATTTGTGTCGGTGCCCCAATATATAGTACAAGTTTTCGATTCGTTCAACTGCCACAACAACAGCATTTTAGTATCATCGTTAGAAAAAAGTAAATATGGAGCTTTTATAAATGAAGATAAGAATGAAAAATCTAATTGCAAATCAAATCTCATTTTGGATTTTGATTCTTTACTTTTATGAACTTCTACGGCAATAGTATTTTTCCCGGATTTTAGAAAATTAGAAGGAACTATATATGTGAAATAATGCTTGGAATTGTTTTCGTCAGATTCCATTGATGCTGTGCTTGTGTATGTTATATTACCATTAGGCATATTCGAACGAATCATTTCATGTCCATTTATATAAATAATTGCTCCATCATTTCTCAAAATCTGAAAACGTAATCCTTTCTGCTTTTTTGGATTTTTAATTTTAAACGTCTTGCGAAAGTAGAAAGTTGTTGAATTATTATTTTCGAAATTTCCTGAGATAAAGTCTGAAGAATGAGCCCATTTATTGTCATCAAAGGTTGGATTTCGCCAACAACTATCTTGGATGGAGTCATAAGGAAGATATTTCCAACTCGATTGCTTAGAAATTATTTGGGAACTACAACTCGATATCCAAATGGAAAAAAAAAGGAGAAAAAAAATAGATTTCATATTGAGAATTTATATCTTATGTGGTGGCAAATTTAACAGAAAATATTGTTTAAGTATTTTTTGTTTTTATGAATTTAAGATTTTCAATGCTAATGAGTTAGAGCGATTTTAAAATTTCTTAAAACTGATTTTAGAGCTTTCATTAATTTAAAGATTCAAAACTGCTATGACGAAAGATACTTTTTTTAAAGCAAAAGCGAATTTTAATCTACTTTTGATAAGTTGTAATAGGAAATGGCAGGAAAAATATCAAATTGATTTAATGAGGAAAGATAAAAGGCTTTATATAATTTTCAGCATCACACTTGTTGCAGTCATGGGAGTAGCAAGTTTAACGCCGGCATTACCAAAAATTGCTGAAACTCTGCATATTACTAAAGTACAAGTAGGCTTATTGATTAGCGCTTTTACATTTCCAGGAATATTTTTAGCGCCAATAGCGGGGATTTTAGCCGACCGTTGGGGTCGAAAAAAAGTACTCATACCATCATTATTTATCTTTGCTATTGCTGGTTCGACAGCTTTTTTTATTCATAGCTTTCATGTTTTGGTGCTTCTTCGAATTTTTCAGGGAGTGGGTGCTTCTGCATTAGGTTCCTTAAATGTAACTTTAATTGGCGATTTTTTTAAAGGAAAGGATAGACCCAAAGTTATGGGATATAACGCCAGCGTTTTGAGTTTAGCTACTGGTTTTTTCCCTTTGATTGGTGGCATGTTGGCTGGCATTGCTTGGTATTATCCTTTTTTGTTGCCAATATTTGCAATACCTGTAGGACTCATTGTCATATTTTTTTTAGAAGAGCCTGAATTTGAGAAAACTCCAAATTTAAAAGTTTACCTAAAAGCAATTTCCAAGAGTATTCAAAGAAAAGAAGTTATTGCAACTTTTGCCCTTAGCGTTTTGACTTTTTTAATTCTTTATGGTGCAATTTTAACGTATATCCCATTTTTATTAAGTCAAAATTTTAAACTATCGGCACCGAAAATTGGCATAGCTTTATCTTTGAGCTCACTATCTACCGCAGCAGTGGCAAGTCAAGTGGGAAAATTAACAAACAGATTTGGAAGCATAACACTCTTAAAATCAGCATTTATATTATATACAATCACCATGCTGATGGTTCCATATATTCACAGTTTTTATTTCTTTATAATTCCACTTTTATTATTTGGGTCTGCACAGGCATTGAATATTCCAAGCTTACAAACACTTTTGGCGAACCTTGCTCCCGATGAACAAAGAGGATTATTTATGTCTATTAATGGGATGGTTTTGCGTTTGGGACAGACCTTAGGACCTCTTGTGATAGGATTGGGATTTGCCATTGGCGGATTTGAAGGCGCTTATTTTCTGGCGGCTTCCATTGCTGTGGCTTGTCTTATAGTTATTTACACATCTTTTCATACAAATATTAGTAATTAAATTGCCCTATGAATTTGACAATAGACATTCTTTCATTTATAAATAGCCATTCCGAAAAAGATTTTGAGCCATATTACCTTTATGACATTAATATTATTAGACAAAATTGTCGTAAATTTCAAAATATTCCTTACCAAAATAAGGAAATACATTTTGCTTCTATGGCCAATGTTAATCCTAATTTTCTTCAAATTGTTAAGGAAGAAAAGGTAAAAGTTTTTGTAAATTCCACCATGCATCTACAGTCTGTTCAGCAAGCAGGTTTTCGAAAATCGGAAATAATTTTTACTTCCTCAGCGCTCAGCGAAAAAACTATGAAATTTGTTGAAAGTTGTGAAGTTCAAATTAACCTTGATTCGCTAAAACAACTCGAGCTTTGGCAGAAATTATTTCCCGAAAAGTCTGTTGGAATCCGCGTAAATATTGGTGACGAAGTAAAACCTTTTTCTACACGTGCAGGATTTTTTATTGGCAAAGAAAGTAGATTGGGTTTCAACATGCAAGATATCAATATGATAAAAGATAAATCAAAAATAAAAGGATTGCATCTTTATGTAGGAACAGATGTTTTTGACATAAATTATTTTATTGATTGCTACAAAGAACTTATAAAAATTGCATCTTTCTTTCCAAATCTTGAATATTTGAATTTTGGTGGCGGCTTTGGTGTTTCTGAAAATGGTAAACAAAAGTTCGATTTTCCAGAATATTATTTAAGAGTTACAAATCTTATGAATGAAGTTTCCGAAAAATATGGCAAAAGCATGAAACTTATTGTGGAACCAGGAAGAATTATCGGTGGAGAAGCTGGCTATTTTGTGTGCAATGTCACTGATATTAAAAGACGAGAAAACAAACGACTTATAGGTTTAAATGCTTCTACAGTTCAGTTTACCAGACCTTTAATTTATCCTGGGACAGCCAAACATCCAGCAATTATTATCAGAAATGGAAATATTTTAGACTCGCAACAGAAATATAACTCTACAGTTTATGGCTGTTCCACATACTCGCGCGATATTTTTTCCGAAGCAGTAAATTTACCTGAATTAGAAATTGGCGACATAATAGTTTTTGGCATAGCAGGCTCATATTTAGCATCTTCATATTGTCAATTCTTAGGATTTCCAAAACCTGATGAATATTTTTTATGAAAGTAGAATTTATTGATGGCAAGTCGGCATATAAGATTTTTTCTAAAGTTGCTGCCGATGTTTATAAGGGAAATAAGTTTTTTAAAGCTACAGAAAGCAGTGTAGAAAAGCTTTTGTTGAATTCTGATAGCGCCTTCAATAGCCATTCAATTATCAAAAAATTTGTCCTAAGTGATGCTAATAATCTTGTGGCTCGTTTTGCTTTGATTCACGATTTTCGTCTTCCTGAATATATTCAAGTGTCATTCTTTGAAGCGCAGCCTGCCTTAGGCAATATCTTTGACCTTATAAAAAATGAGATTTATCATCATTTTCCTAAAGTCAGAAAAGTTGTTGTGGGATTAAATGGACATTTGAATTATGGCGCTGGAATTTTGCTAAATCATTTCGATGAAGCTCCGCTCTTTGGACTTCCTTATAATCCAGATTATTACTCTGAGTATTTCAAAGATTTGCATTGTCGCAAGATGTTTACTTTTAGATTTAGCATGGAAGTTTACCAAGCGTGGGCACAATCCTATTCTGTTCAGCGCGAGCTTAAAGGGTTGAAGCTTAGATTTATGAATAAACGAAATATCAAAGAAGAAAGCGCAATTTATACTCAACTCAATAATCAATCTTTTTTGCAACATCCTTACTGGGCAAATCGCGACAATCAAGAGGATTTAGACTTGTTTTATCCTTTTCGATTTCTGTTAGATAACGAAAATTTGATCTTTGCCGAAGTCGATGATAGACCTGTGGGATTTTTTTTATGGTATCCCGATTTTAATCAATTAGTTGATAGTCAGCGTGATTTAAATGTTTTTGACCTTATAAAATACCGTTTTGGTAAGTCAATAGATAGTTTTCGATTTACCGAAATTGGCATTATTCCAGAATATCAGCGCAGCCCTGTGGCTTTGGCATTAATTAATAAATCGCTACCGACTCTTTTAGAAAAAGGCTATAAATATTGTGAAGGAGGTTTTATCTTCGAAGAAAACCTAGCATCAATAGCTTTTGTCAAAAGGATTTTGCAACGTTGCTATGGCAAAGAACCAGAGGTTTATCGTAAGTTTGCTACTTTTGAAAAAAACATATAATGTTGGAATTTAAATATATACAAGAATCTTCAAATCTCCCTGATGAATGGGATATGCTTGCCGATAATTATTTTCAACGCAAAAGATTTCTGCTTCACAGTGAAAAATATAATCCTTGCTACCAAAGATACTATTTATGTTCGGAGAGTGGGAAATTGGTAGCAGCCGCAATTGTTTACTCCCTAAGGCTTGATATTTTTACTTTCGTGAAAATTAAAAGCCCAATAAAAATGAATATTATTGGGATTCCTTGTTCGGTTTCAAGTTCAGGAATCTTTGGAAATAATAACACAATCGAAGACCTAAAAGAATATATTTATAAAATTGAGCATGGTTTTGTTATAAGCTTAAATTTGATTTTAAAACCTTTATCCACGAAATTTGCCTCTGGAAAAACATTGCCAACTATTATATTATCAAATAATTATGAAAATTGGGAAGAATATTTGGCTTCTATGCGGTCGAATTATAGAAGAAGATTGAAGCAAATTAATGAGCCAAATAGCAGGTTGATATTTGAAAAAATTCCATGTTCAGAATTTACTACAGCGATGTATCAGCAATATCTATCGGTGTTTATGCGCAGCAATGGCAAGTTGGAAATGTTGAGCTTCGACTTTTTCAAAAACCTCCCTGAAGAATTTATTTTAAAGGTCTGCAAAATTGACGAAGCCATAATAGGCTGGAATATTGCGCTGTCCTCTGGAAATATTTATTACTTTTTCTTAGGTGGAATTGATTATAAATACAATAAAATTTACAATACTTATTTGCGTTTGCTTTCGTCACTCATCGAAGATGGTATTAATAAAAATGCCGAAATAATTGAACTTGGTCAAACTGCTGAGATTGCAAAAATGCGCATGGGCGGCATAGCAGAAGCTCGCTTTATGGAAGCTCACCACAGTAATTTATTATTTCATAAGGTGTTGAAAATTAGCAGCCCTATGCTTTCTTATAAACGTAAACTGGAAAATACTAAAGCATTTAAAGACAAGCCTTATGAAAATATTAATGATTAGACCTAAGCCTTCGAGTGAAACTATTGGACTGCAACATCTAATGATAGTAGAGCCTTTGGAGCTTGAAATTTTATCTGCTTTAAAACGTCCTGTTGACGAGGTTGTGATAGTGGATATGATTCTTGAAAAGAACTCTTTTGAATCTTTCGTAATATTGCACAAGCCTGATATTTTGTGTATTACAGGATATATTACTAATGTTTCCACCATAATTTTATTTTGTCAAAAAGCTAAGAAAATCTCTCCAAATATTATAAATATTGTCGGTGGCGTTCATTGTGAAGTTTGCCCAGAAGATTTTGAAAATGAGGCTATTGATTATAGAGTTGTAAGAAATGCCGCCATAATTTTTACTGATTTGCTTTGTCATATCGCTGGAAGTGGCAATTTGCCCAAAGGTGTATTTCGCCAAGGCGATACTCTTGAAAATACTACTCTTCCAGCATTTGATTTTCGAATTCCTTTTGCCGATAGAAGTTCTGTAGCTAAATATCGCAACAAATATTTCTATATTTTTCAGAACAAAGTGGCACTAATAAAAACTTCTTTTGGTTGCCCTTACCAATGTTCATTCTGCTTTTGCAGAGTTATTACCTCTGGGAAATTTTATCAAAGACCAGTTAATGAGGTTATTGAAGAATTAGAACAAATTTCTGAGAAGGAAATATATATTGTTGACGATGATTTTTTGTTCGATAAACAATGGCTACAAGAGTTTATTTATGAGCTTAAAAATAGAAACATCCTCAAACATTTTTTAGTCTATGGCAGAGCAGATTTCATTGCTAAAAATCCTGAAATGATGCATGATTTAGCTGCAATTGGATTAAGAACTGTTATTGTTGGTTTTGAAAGTTTTTCGGACAAAGAACTTGATTTATACAATAAAAAAACTTCGGTGGAAATGTATAAAGGGACTATGGCTGTGATACATAACGAAAAAATTGATGTGTTTGCAACTATCATTATTCCACCCGATTATGATAAAAATGATTTTAAAGAAATGGTGAGAGTCATTAAGAAATTGGGAATTCATTTTGTCAATCTGCAACCGCTGACGCCTCTGCCAAAAACTGAGGTTAGTTTTCCTGACGATCAAATAATTGTGGACAAGCATAATTATGAAAAATGGGATTTGGCACATATCACCGTGAGACCTACAAAACTTTCGGTGCCCGATTTTTATAGAGAAATTTTAAAAGCTTACGATTCAATATTATACAGTCCAAAAGTGATTTGGAAATATCTTACAACTTACCGTCCGATAATGCTTTTCAAAATGCTTATGGGAGGCTATAGAGTGGCAAAACAATATAAATCAAGAATAAAAGAAGCCGAAAAATATGCCTAAAATACTTTTTATTCAGCCGACACAATATGCGGAATCTGGAAAATTGTGCAAACAAAAGAAGATTAATTTGCCTGGCTTAGCTTTTCCTCTTTTGGCTGCATACACTCCAGCAAATTGGCAGGTAGAATTGCTGATTGAGGTTGTGGACGAAATTGACTTTGATGCTCAGGCAGATATTGTTGCTATTGGCACCATGGGTCATGCTACTTTTCGCGGTTTGGAAATAGCTGCTGAGTTTAAAAAACGTGGTAAAATTGTCGTTATGGGTGGTTATATGGCTTCCATAGCATACCAAGAAGCAATGAAATATGTTGATTCGGTGGTGATTGGTGATGCTGAAATCTCGTATCCCAAGATGTTGAAAGATTTTGAGGAGACTGGTAGAGTAAAAAAATTATATAATTTCCCTATTCATGAGCTAAAAAATCTTCCCATACCTCGTTACGACTTGCTCACTCAAAAAAAAATCGGTCTAATGCTGCCTGTCCAAGCTGGTCGCGGCTGCACTTTCACATGCTCTTTTTGTTCTATTGCTTGCCTTTACGAAGGCAAATATTTGTTCCGCCCCGTTGATGAAGTTATCAATGACATAAAAGAGGTAAAGCGTTTAGGCTTTAAAAGATTTTATCTTATTGACGATAATATTGTTTCAAATCCAAAATATCTAAAAGAACTTTGCCAGAAAATTACACCTTTGAAAATGAAATGGGCAAGCCAATGTGCGATTCACCTTGCCAAAAATGCTGAATTACTGAAGATTGTAAGAGAATCAGGTTGCGATTTGATGAGCTTTGGAGTGGAAAGTATAAACCAACAAGCGATAAATAGTCTGGATAAACCATGGCTAAAAGCTGTTGACCATGAGCAAAACATCAAGATTCTTGCGGAATCGGGCATCACTGTAAGTACTGAAATGATTGTCGGCACCGATTTCGACACTGAAGAATCAATACGAGAGACTTTTGATTTTATTTATAGAAATAGAATTCCAATTCCGCGATTTTATATTCTTACGCCAATTCCTGGAACCGCTCTTTATAATGATTTAAAGCAGCAAGGACGTATGCTGACAGATGATTTGCGACAATTTGATGGCACTCGTTGCGTGCATATTCCTAAAAAAATTGAACCAGAAAAACTGACTGAAATGTATTGGTGGTTAAATAATCAAGTATTTTCAATAAAGAGTATTTTTCATCGAGTGCTTTTCAACAAATTACTTTGGAGAAATCCCAGTATGTTGCTGTTTTCCATTGCAATAAACTTTCATTATAGGCATTATGTAAAAAGAAAAATTACACCAAACATATTTTAGAATGAAGATAACTTTAATAAAACCAAGTTTAGGCAATCTAATTACAGGTTATAACATTGCCGAGGGGAGCATGGAACCTTTGCAACTTGCTATTATTGCAGGACTTATTCTCAAACCTGATGAGGTAATTATGTATGATGAACGCATTGAAAAAATTCCCTTTGACGAACCTACCGATTTGGTTTGTATCACTGTTGATTCCTTTAGTGCCTACCGCTCTTATAAAATTTCTGCCGAATTCCAGAGTCGAGGAATAAAAGTTATTCTTGGAGGAATGCATGCCTCTTTGCTGCCAGATGAAGCTTCCCAACACGCCGATTCCATTGTGGTAGGCGATGCAGAACCTGTTTGGAATCAAATGATTAAAGACTTTAAAGAATCAAATCTTCAGAAAATATACCATGCTCCTTTTGGTTTGCCACAAGAAGGCTGCTTCCCTAATAGAGATATTTTTAAAGGTAAAAAATATTTGCCTGTTTCTATGCTGCAATTTAGTCGCGGTTGCAAATTTAATTGCAGTTTTTGTTCCGTATCGCAATTTTTTAATCATTCACACACCTGCCGCAAAATGGAAGATGTGCTATATGAAATAGAAAAAGATAAACTTAAGACAATTCTTTTTGTTGACGATAATATGGTTTCCAATAAAGCCGAACTCAAAGTTTTTTTGAAAGAGCTTATTCCGCTAAAGGTTAAATGGGCAAGCCAATCGAGCATGGATTTGACGGGTGATAAAGAGCTTATGAAACTTATGGCCGACAGTGGCTGCATTGGAAATTTAATTGGATTCGAGTCAATAAATATTAATACGTTAAAATGGTTCAATAAATCGCCAAACATCAAAAATTTTGATAATTATAAAAAAGAATTAGAAATATTTAGAGATTATGGCTTTTTGACATGGGCAAGTTTTATGATTGGCAACGACTTTGACAACCTTGATACCATAGAAAAAACTGTTGAATTTGCTATAAAAAATAAATTTACTCTGGCATTTTTTCACATTTTGATGCCTTATCCTGGCACCGAAGTTTATAATCAATTTAAAAGTGAAGGCCGATTGCTTTATGATGGCCATTGGTGGAATCATCCCGACTACCGCTACAATCAGGCAAGTTTTAAACCTAAGTTGATGAGTGCAAATCAGCTTAGTGATGCCGCTGTGAAAGCAAACAAAGATTTTTACAGTTTATCTTCAATTTCTCAAAGGCTATTTGATGGTAAAACAAATTTTAGAAATCTTGTTAATATTATGATATACAGTCGATTGAATTATATTATAAGGAAAACAAGCACCTAAAATCGTATGAAACCTAAAATTCTTTTTGCTTCCCCAATCGGTCCTTATACGAAATTAGCTCTCAAGGAAGATCCTATCGACTTTTTCTATTATCGTAATACTTTTGGGCAAAAGATGTTTCAACTGCGCTCATTTCAAAGCTGGCATTCCTTGCATTTTTTGGCTCAAAATATTGCTGTTGATTCGGTAGTTCTCGAAAATCCAACAATGAAGATTTTCCAAAAGGAGATTCATAATGGTGAATATGAGATAATTGCCATAGGTTTTACAATCCTTCTTACAAAAAAGGTTTTGGAAATGGTGGAATGGATTAAGTTAAATTTTCCCGCGATAGAAATTGTTATCGGCGGCTATGGAACAGCTGTTTTTACAGAATCTTTTGAGACTTCTGACAAGCTGAAAAATATGGTAAATTATATTAGCTATGGTGAAGGCTTAGAATTAATGAATTCAATTATCAAGCATAAATGGAATATCAATAATAACAATAAGGTTCTAAGGCAAGATTTACTTCCAGCAAAAAATAGCTTTTTCAGAACTCATATAGAAATTTTTCAGCAGATTGTTCTCGTTGGAGGTCTGGGTTGTGTTTTTGGCTGTTCTTTCTGCGCCACTTCAAGTCAATTCAACAAAAAGTATATTCCACTTTTCACTGGAAAGCAACTTTTCGATAGCCTGTGTGAACAAAGAAAGAAGCATCCTACAATTAAATCAGCTATTATTTATGATGAGGATTTTCTCTTAAATCGCAGGCAGGTTTTAGAATTTATTGAATGTTTCAAAAATAGCGAACTACAAAATAGCGGCATGCTATTGACAATTTTTGCCAGTTTGAAATCTCTTTTGAATTTTAGTCGTGAAGAGCTTATCGATTGCGGAGTAGGCAGCATTTTTATTGGTGTCGAATCTCTCAGCGAAGAAGTGCTGAAAAGGGAAGGGTTGACAAAAAGAAAAGGCGAAGTTGAAGATATTTTTAGGCAGTTGCATTCTTATGGAATTAATACAATTGGCTCCCTCATAATTGGTTGGGATAGTCAAAATTTGATGCTGGCTAAGTCCGATTCTGAGCGTTTTATAAATATGAATCCTACATTTTATCAGGTTGTGCCATTGCATATTGTACCAGGCACTAAGCTCTGGGACGAAATGAAACTTGCCGAAAGAGTATTGCCAAATTATAAAGTGGAGTTCGATGGAATTACGGATTTTAATTTTGAAGCTAAGAGTTTCTCTCACCATGAAGCTCGAGACCTTGTATTTAAAACTTATGATGGTCTGGTAAAAGAGGGAGGGCCATGGCCATTTAGATTTTTTGAAAACCTTCTTTATGGATATCTTAATTTGAAAGAGAAAAATGAAGCCAATTTATTTAATAGAGCAAAAATTTATAAGTCGATGCTCCCTGCTACTTTTATTCTTGCATTCGCCTCACGCTATTTCTTTTTCGGCAAAAACTACCGATACCGTTGGAATCAAAGCATGAGAAAATTTATAAAGCATTCTCCAATGCTATTTTTTTTGGGAACAGTTATCTCGCCATTTGTGGCATTTTTGCTCCTGGTCATTTGGTTTTATGGAAATATTAAATTCCTATTCAGTCGAAAAGGAGATCAACCAGATTTTATCAGGAGAGAATATTTTAGTTAAAATTGTTTAATAAAACATCAATTAACCTTAAAAAAATTGTTGAAAAAAGCTTCTTTTATAATCCAAACAAATATTTCTCTTTGCCTTTCTGTGCCCAATTTTCGGGAACAATTTTCCAGCTGTTAAGTTTGTTAGCTTTAAAAGATTTTTGTTCTTCAATCCATTTCATTATTAAAAATCTGAAGTCTAAATCTGAGCTTACAATTAATCTTTTTGAAAGTTCTTCTGATGAAATTCCAGCACCTTTAGTAAGAATATTGCCACCACCATTGCCTCTATACGAGTTCATCGCAACAGAATAATCTTTTTTCAAATCGAATGCTGAGCCATCTGCCATCGACAAAATACTTATTCTTTTCCCCACTTCTTTTCTTATGTCAACTTCGTAAATTATTCCAGCACCACTATCGAAATTATAAAATGGATTTTCGAGATTAACCTTTCCATTGCTACTCAAAATATCCTGACCCAATGAATCTCTTTTGCACAATAAAATCGAACTTTTCTCATCCGCCATTGTGCTTAGCCAATTGCCATAAGAATATTCCAAAGCGTCTTTTACTTCCTGACCCGTCAAGCGCATTGTGTAAAGGAAATTTTCATAGCGATAAAGCTTGAACATATCGCGAACATACAATTGACCTGAGTCGATTTTAACGGAAATAGAGAACGGTGATGCGAATGAAATGTCGGCTTTAGATAAATTTAACTGAACTATATGAACTAAATCAACAAATTCTGAGGAGCCAAATAGAGCATCTTTCGAATCAATATTATTTTGCAATTTTCCTATCGGACGATTTACGTATTTTTCTACATTATAGAGACTTACATTGAATTTATATTGAAAAAGGCTGTCGGGTTTTATAGCTTCCATTGGTTGAATGCTTCCTTTTATATCCACATTATATTTCTTTTTTACTTTATCATATTTCATACAAATATCGGCAACGCCAACATTAGTTGCATGTGCAGAAGGGTTTAAGATAAGAGTACTATCGCCATTAGAATTTCGTATAAAAAAATTTGCAAATTGGTGGTCGTGACCAGCAAAAATTATATCAAAGCCAGGAACCTTTTCAGCTACCAGTAGGCAAGCATTTTCGTTGAATTTCGCCTTTGGATCGGCGCCACCGTAAGAAGGATTTGTGCCGCTATGAAAAAGGCCAATGAGCAGGTCTGGTTTTTCGTTTTCTTCAATATAGTTTTTCCAATATTTTGCCGATTCTATCATATCGTTGAAATGCATGCCTGACCAAATATTTCGTGGCAACCAATTTGGAATGGCAGGAGTAATTAATCCAAGAATTGCAATTTTAACTCCTTGTCTTTCAATAATTTTATATGGTTTAAAGTATGGCTTTTCGTCAAAATCATTAATAGCATTTGCGGCTAAAATATCAAAGTTCACTTCTTTTCTAAATTTATCATAAACAGGATGGCCTGCTTCTATATCGTGATTGCCAATGGTAGCAACATCATAAGCCATAAAATTCATTACCTTCGATAAAAGATGAATGGAATCTGGAACTTCAAAATTGTAATAATAAACTAACGGTGTGCCTTGCAAAATGTCGCCATTGTCAATCAAAATTACTTCTTGACTTTTGTCTTCCCTTTGTTCAGTAACATAAGTATATACCTGAGCAAGAGAGCCTTCGCTAATTTTTTGGTTAATCAAATCTTTAGGAAATATAGCACCATGAACATCAGTGGTCTCAATAATTTTTAGCTTTATTTCTTTTTGTGTTGTCATAAAAACAGTTTTACATCCAGCAATAAGAATTGCAAGAGTTATCATTATTATCAGTTTCTTCATAATTAGAGCATTTCATAATATATATTCAATTTCTTTGAATCCAAATACTTCAATTTTTTTATCTATCTCCACTTTCAATTGACCAAAATCGTTGATTCCAATAATTTTTCCATGAGTTATTTTGTTGTTAATCATAAATTTAGACTGAATTCCTTTCAAAAATAACTCTTTGTAATAGTTAGTTTTTAAAAGTTCAAACTCATTTTTGGCAATTAGACTCAGATGAATATTCAATTCAGTTAAAATATCTGCCAACAATGAATCCCTATCGATATTTTCTCCCGAAATATTTATCATGGAAATTGGATTTGGCAGTTTTTCTGAAAAGTTTAATTGGTTTACATTCAAGCCAATACCTACTATAGAATCAGATAATGCGTCGCCCATAATAGTGTTTTCAATTAATATGCCTGCAATTTTTTTCATCCCAAAATAAATATCGTTTGGCCACTTTATTTTGAAGTCATTTGCCGATGTTCGTTGCTTTAAAACGTTAATTAAAGTTAAGCTAACAGCCATAGACAAGTAAAATTGCTTGTTTGCTGCCAAAAAGTCGGGCTTTAAATACACGCTTAATAATAGATTTTTACCTTTTGCGCTTTCCCATGAATTTTCGCCATAACCTTTGCCTGTCAATTGATGATCTGCAACAATTACAGTTCCTTCCGAAGTATTTTCAAATTTTATTTTGTCAGATAGATATGTATTTGTAGAAACTAAATTGTCATATTTGCCGATATTAAATTTTATCATTCAAAGGTATTATAGTTGATTGAAAGTTCGATGCCTAATGCTGGCAAAATTAAGAAATATCAAAGCTTAAAAATAGTATTTTTGTAGATTAAATTCTTTTTGATGGTTAAAATAAATAAGAACAGTACAAAATTGGTTAAAACAATAACTGAAGCAATTCAGGATAAAAAAGGTAGTAACATAACTGTTTTGGACTTAAGAGCTTTAGGCTCAGCAATCTCCGATTATTTTATTGTATGCACTGGCAACTCACGTCCGCAAGTGGAGGCGATTATGGACAGCATATTGGAGAAGGTAAAGAAAACCCATGGCGAAAATCCTTTAGGCGTCGAGGGGCGTGAAAATGCTGAATGGATATTATTGGATTTTATGGATGTCATTGTTCATGTTTTTCAGCCCGAGACACGCGATTTTTATAAACTCGAGAAACTCTGGTCAGACGCAAAAGTAAAAAATATATTAGATAATTAATTGAAATTAAGATGAGTCAAGAAAATAATCAAAACGAAAATCCTTCGAACGAACCTCTGAAACCTAACTTTCAAAATGGGAAAAAGAAGGGCTTTAGTTTCTATTGGATTTATGCAATTATTGCTGGGGCATTTATACTTCTGCAAGTTTTTGCTTCTACCACAAAAAAAACCGAAGCAATTCAATGGGGACAATTAAAAGACATTATTACCAAGAGTGATGCTTCTAAGATTGTCGTTATCAACAAAGACGAGTTAGCCGAAATTCATATCAAAAAGGATAAAGTTGCTAATTATCCTGAGCTTAAGAAAAGTGAAGGTTATAGCTTCAATAAGAGTGAACCTGTGCTTGTTTATGATGGTGATTTAGAAAATTTTGGTGAAAGAATTCAGAAAGTTCAGGACGATTTTAAAATTCCTGAAAGTGAAAGAGTGTATGTATCTCGCGAAAACAGAGTTGATTATACAGGTCAAATCATAGGCTGGTTGGTGCCAATTGGGTTAATAATTTTATTTTACGTTTTTATCATGCGCCGAATGTCAGGAGGTGGCGGTGGTGCTGGCGGTCAAATTTTTAATATTGGCAAATCGAGAGCACAGCTTTTCGATGGCAATAAAGTTAGCGTAACTTTTAAAGATGTTGCTGGCTTAGAAGAAGCAAAAGTCGAGATTATGGAAATTGTAGATTTTCTAAAAAATCCAAAAAAATATACAAATCTCGGTGGTAAAATCCCCAAAGGTGCTTTGCTGGTGGGTCCTCCAGGAACAGGAAAAACACTCCTTGCTAAAGCTGTAGCTGGTGAAGCTAAAGTTCCTTTTTTCTCCCTTTCAGGTTCCGATTTCGTAGAAATGTTTGTGGGCGTTGGTGCTTCTCGTGTTCGCGACCTTTTCAAACAAGCTAAAGAAAAAGCACCATGCATAATTTTTATCGATGAAATTGATGCAATTGGCCGTGCCAGAGGAAAGAATCAATTTACTGGCTCTAACGATGAGCGTGAAAATACACTCAATCAGCTTCTTACCGAAATGGACGGTTTCCAAGGAAATCAAGGTGTAATAATTCTTGCAGCAACAAATCGTGCCGATGTCCTCGACAGAGCTTTGATGCGTGCAGGTCGTTTCGACAGACAAATAAGTGTGGAATTGCCAGATTTAATTGAAAGGGAAGAGATTTTTAAAGTTCACGCCTTGCCGCTAAAAATGGCTGGCGATATGGATATAAGCCTTTTAGCTAAACAAACTCCTGGGTTTTCGGGAGCAGATATTGCCAATGTATGCAATGAATCTGCCCTAATTGCTGCACGCCGCGAATCTACAGTGATTGAGAAACAAGATTTTATGGATGCTATCGACAGAATTGTTGGTGGTTTGGAAAAACGAAATAAAATCATTACCAAAAACGAAAAGAGTGTTATTGCTCACCATGAAGCTGGACATGCCTCCGTAAGCTGGCTGCTCGAATTTGCAAGTCCATTGGTAAAAGTAACTATTATTCCTCGTGGCAAAGCACTCGGCGCTGCTTGGTATCTTCCTGAAGAAAGACAAATTACAACCTATGAGCAGATGTTCGACGAAATGACTTCTACCATGGGAGGAAGAGCTGCAGAAAGCGTGATTTTTAATAAAATCTCTACTGGCGCACTCAACGATTTAGAAAAAGTTACCAAACAAGCTTATGCTATTATCACATATTTTGGACTTAATGATCGCATTGGAAATCGTAGCTATTACGACTCTTCGGGTCAATCGGAATACAATTTTACTAAACCTTATAGCGAGAAAACTGCCGAAATAATTGATGAAGAAGTACATATATTGGTAGAAAAAGCATATAAAAGAGCTATCGATATTTTAATTGAAAACAAAGAAAATCTCGAAAAACTTGCTGCTAAACTTCTTTCAGACGAAGTTATTTTTTATGAAGATGTGGAAGAGATTTTTGGTAAACGCCTTTTCGCTTCAAGTATTGAAAATCAGGTTGAATCAATGAAAATTAAAGAGATATCGTCTATTAAGAAAAAATTGCATCAAAAACCTGAAAATGCAGATGCTAAAATTAATAAAGATGATAATTCTTTAGTTGACAGTAAAATTGAAGAAAATGATAATAATACAAAAGATGATGAGATTTCTAGAGAGTCATAGTTTATTGAAATAATTTTTTAATTTTGTATTATGAATGAAACTGCTGGCAGAGAAAAAGTACTTAAAAACATTCGGAATGCAAGCCTTGTGAAGGTTGCCAACAAATATTCGGGGGCAAATCTCGAAGCAGATATTTATAAAATGGATTCTGAAGATGATTTGTTGATTAGGTTTGCTCAAGAGCTTAACGCTATTGGAGGCTCATTTGTATATTGCGAAAATGAAGATGACCTTATTCAGAATCTGAAAGTTCTCCTACAGACAAGAAATACAAATTCTATTTTTTCGACAGATAGAATTATGCATAATATGTTGAAAGGCAGTGGAATAAATCTTGTGGAAGACGAGTCAAAATCTGAAAGCATTAGCATTGGACTTACACGTTGTGAAGCTCTTGTGGCGCGTTTGGGTAGTGTTTTGGTTTCCTCTAAACATGACTCAGGACGTAAATATAATTTTAGTCCCGATTTACATATCGTCATTGCGCAGCAATCACAAGTGGTTGAAACTGTAAAGGACGCATTAGCATTTGTGCGCGAAAAATATGCTGAATTACCTTCGATGCTTACACTCATCACTGGGCCAAGCCGTACCGCTGACATAGAAAAAACTTTGGTTATGGGAGCTCACGGCCCACGCGAATTAATAGTATTTGTACTTGATATTATCAGCCATGAATATTAATGAAAACAACAGCTGGCAAGAAGTATATTCTACTGAACAGGAATATAAAATTGAGATTCTAAAAGCGATTCTGAATGAAAGTGATATCAAATCATATTCGATAAATAAGAAAGATTCGCAATATTTATTTGGACTTTTTGAACTATATGTTCAAGGCGATGAAGTTATGAGGGCAAAGTTAATAATCGAAAAATCAGATCTGTGAAAAATTTTATAACACGCACACTTACAGGAGTTATCTTTGTGGCTATATTAATTGGCTCAATAATCTTCGATCAACTTACATTCATAGGTTTATTTTCGCTCTTAACAATTATTGCCACAATTGAATTTTATAAAATGTTTGAAGAAAGCGATATCATCCCACAAAAATATTTTGGCATTCTCCTAACTTTAATTGTGTTTCTTGCTATTTCTTTTCTCTCAATGAAACTTATACCAGTCTATTTTCTTGGGCTAATAATGCCATTGCTTTTTGTTGCTTTCGTGCTTGAACTTTATCGTAAAAAGAAAAATCCTATTCAAAATATTGCAATAACTTTATTACCAATATTATATATCGGTCTTTCTTTTGGACTTTTAAATATTATGGTAAATTTTTCACCAGCATATAACTATAATATTCTATTAGGATTTTTCTTCCTTATATGGAGCTTCGATAGTTTTGCCTATCTTACTGGTGTTTTGATTGGAAAGCACAGAATGATTGAAAGAATTTCACCAAAGAAATCGTGGGAAGGTTTTATTGGCGGATACACTTTATCTATTGGAATTGCAGTAATCATTAGTGTGTTTTTCAAGGAATTAACAGTTTTTGAATGGATTTTTATGTCTGTCATTATTTCAGTAGTTGGAACTTATGGCGATTTGGTGGAATCGATGTTCAAAAGGAGCATTGGTATCAAAGATTCTGGAAATGTTTTGCCTGGTCATGGTGGAATTTTAGATAGGTTCGACGCGGTTTTTCTCGCTTCTCCTTTTGTTGTTGGCTATCTGGTTTTTATATATAAATTTGCCAGATTATAATACTTATCCATGAAGCTACATAAAGAAGGATTTAAAATTATTATTGTAAGTTTCATTCTACTCGCAATATTTGTAATTATTATTTTTAATTCTTCAACAAATTTTCCAAGTATTGTTTGGACTTTTGCTATTTCATCGGCAATTTTTTGGCTGATGATAATTTCATTTTTCAGATATCCTATTTTTGAAGTTCTGAACGATGAAAATAAGGTTATCAGCCCAGCAGATGGGAAAGTTGTTGTCATAGAAACAACTCGCGTTACAGAGTTCTTAAATGAGGAAAGAGTGCAAGTTTCTATATTTATGTCGCCAACCGACACCCACATGAATAGATATCCTATTGATGGACTGATTAAGTACGAAAAGCATCACCGTGGAAAACATTTAGTCGCTTGGAAACCTAAGTCATCTATTGATAATGAGCATACAACAGTGCTGATAGAAAATGAAAGGTTTTCTGTTTTGGTACGGCAAATTGCTGGTGCTATGGCCAGACGTATTATTTGCTACGCCAAAGTTGGTGATGAAGTTAAACAAGGCCAACAACTGGGATTTATAAAATTTGGCTCACGTGTAGATTTGTTTCTTCCACTTGATGCAAAAATTGAAGTTGAAATCAATCAAGTTGTAAAAGCTGGAAAGACAATTATTGCAAGTATCTAATCGATTTTTTTTATTCCTTGATAAATTTTTTCATCACAATTCCTTTGGGAAGCTTTGCTTTTAAAATATAAACGCCACTTGACAAATTTGCTAAACTAATTTTCGTTTCTGAACCATTGCAAATTACCTTTTTCACTAATTCTCCCTCAATATTAAATATTTCTATTTCAGATATTTGAGTGGAATTAATGATTAAAAATTCCTTAGCAGGATTTGGAAAAATTTTTATGTCATCATAAATATTCTTTATATTATGATTTATTCCTATGGTGTAAAATGTTCGTTCCAAAGTTCTAAAAGTGCAACCGTAACTGTCTGTTGCCAAAGCATAAAAGTTTCCAGATTGATTTATAATTATTGAACAATTGCTCGATAAAATTGAAGTGTCATTATAAAACCAATTGCAATTTTGATAACCAAATAATGATAATGTATCGCCATATTGACTAATATTTGGTGTGATGCCAGCTAATTCTGTTGTATTTATGCTATCCATTGTAGTTTGAAAAGCTATATTTTTTAGCAATAAATCTTCTGCTGTTGCAATTCCAGGATTGTAAGGACTCTGTGTTGGCGAGCTCTTAAAAATTGTTGAATAAATTACGCATGCCGTAAGAAATGAGCCATGTAGTGATGGGTGTGTAAGGTCTGAACCCCATAAATCAATAGCTGAGTAGTTCGAAATTATTCTTAAGAAAGCTGGCCCAATTGGAGCTAAAATTTGTTTTGCGGTATCATTTAGATACTTATAGTTATGATAAATACTATCTATCAAAGAAGCTCCAGTATTTCCGTAAGGAGGATATCCATTTTTTGGCCCAAAACCAGCAAAAAATATTAAATGGGCACAAGGATGATAGTATAAAAGTGAATCACGAATCTTTAAGTGTCCTTCAATAACCAAGCTGGAAGGGGAGAAATGTTGATACCCCAAACAAAATCGACCTTGATTATCTTGCAGTACTAAATAATCCCAGTCGTTGCTTTTTATGAGCGAATACACTATTGGATTATTCATGTGAGCTTGATTGCCTTGAGATATATCGCCGACAGAAATGCCGCCTGGCATATATGAAGCTATAATTACAGATTTCCCTGAGCCTTTGGAAAGTTGGCTGAAAAGATTAGGAAGATCATTTTGGCTTGTAAAGCTATTGCCAATAAAAAGAACTTTTATTGTGTCTTGTGCTCTACTATTGATTACTAAAAATAGTGTTAGTAAAATTAATATTGGTTTCATGCCCTTAAATCTATTTTAAAATATATCAATAAAGATATTGTTCAATTTTGTCATTATTTAAATCGCTTTTCTTTGAAGTAGTTTATTGAAATACTCAAAATTAATTGCAAATATATCCTATAATCAGAGAATTATGGAATTGTATATAAAAAAACCCATTTTCTATTTTATGAAAATGGGTTTTAAATTTCTATAGTATCTCCGTTTAGCTTTTTAAGAGAGTATTGATTTTATCAACACTTTCCTTTGCATCGCCATAAAGCATATCAGCATTTTCTTTATAAAATAATGGGTTTTCAACACCAGCATATCCTACTGCCATCGAACGTTTCATTACAATCACTTTTTTGGCATTCCAAACTTGAATGACTGGCATACCATAAATAGGACTTGATTTATCTTCTTCAGCTCCAGGATTTACAATATCATTAGCGCCAATTACCATAACTACATCGGTTTTTGTCATATCGGTATTTATTTCGTCCATTTCCATAACTATATCGTAAGGAACATTGGCCTCAGCTAAAAGTACATTCATGTGGCCAGGAAGTCTGCCAGCCACAGGATGAATTCCAAATCGAACAACTTTTCCTTGCTTTTGTAGAATTTCTACCAAATCATGAACTGGATATTGTGCCTTAGCCACCGCCATACCATAACCTGGAACTATAACTACATTATTAGCATCTTTCAGCAAATCAGCAACTTCCTGATGGCTTGTAGAAGTAACTTCACCAACCATTGCTGTTGCTTCACCTTTAGGCCCATTACCAAAACCACCAAAGATTACTGATAAAAAAGAGCGATTCATGGCCTCACACATAATGATGGAGAGTATTGCTCCCGAGCTTCCAACTAAAGCGCCAGTGATGATTAGTAAATTATTGCCAAGCATGAAACCTGCTGCTGCTGCTGCCCATCC
>Ga0210044_10003220_pt1 | contig 23478 bp, 27 predicted proteins | sample CryGey13umfilter_2_FD_183959 | JGI IMG/M metagenome (GOLD analysis project Ga0210044, IMG submission 183959) | Groundwater microbial communities from aquifer in Utah, USA - Crystal Geyser 4/9/14 3 um filter (SPAdes) (version 2) | ecosystem: Environmental > Aquatic > Deep subsurface >... | reverse complement strand
AAGGTAAGAGTTAGTTATAGTATTTAATCCACAAACAAACTGAATGGTATTTTTAGTATCTGGATTAAGTTATAGGGTAAAATACGACAACTTACTATCTTCTTCCCACCCCTTTTTTCGCTCACCCGTCATAAACACAAGTACCATCCTCAAACACCCTGTTAAACAAAGCATCTTGGTAATATTCATTACCGTTTTTATGGTCTTTGGGATTCAAGTCAATGAAATACATACCTTCATTATTTTGATAGTCAAAGGGATCTAACTCTCGGAAAAATCCTTGTTCATTGATAATACCAAACTTCAGAGTTTTGCCGAAAGTAAGCTCACGAAGTGTTCTCTGACGCTCAGGGGGATAAATAGTAAGTAACATCAACATCAGAAATTTTTGTAAACTCTTCGCTCTTTGAATCTCATCTTTTGAAGATTTCTGTAAATATTGCTTATTGTTTTTTCCTGTAACTAAACTCTCATAGAATTCATGGTCAAAATCAGCTTTGAGGGACTTCATGACTATGATAACCTCATCGTAATTTAACACAATAGGTTTCACCTTCCTTCCCTCCATGTCTTCAGCACATCGATGTCTCAATACCCTTAAAGCACAGATAAATTCAATATCCTCGTAATTACTATATCTACGCTTATTGGTAATTCCTTTATAATAAAACTTGCTTAGAGCAATGAGACTATCAATATAATTTTGAGCAGTACCTGCGGAAGTGATACCATAGTCTTCAAAAAACTGTTCTAGCCATTCAAGACGTTCATCAGTTTTCTCCATGGCTTCATCTCGTTTCTCACCCTCTTTGATATATCTTTCCTCTGGGGTTTGGCATTTTCTGACTCTGGTATCAACTATCGGGATAATAGAATTAAGGCTTATGTCTTCAATGGTTAAACGATCGTTCTGTAAGTATTCCCATCCTAGTAAGCGATAGTATAATTCTTTAATCTTACGAATAGTTATATCTCGTCTTGTTTTTTCCAGAAAATCAAGGGTGTGATTAAATTCGGTTTCTAATCTCTCCCATTGACTATCAAGGATAAATTGTATTTCTTTTTCACTTCGTTCTGGGTATTTCTCCTCTAAACGATCTCGGAGCCTGATTTTATCAATACGAATAGTCTTCTTCGCATTAAAGGGTTTTTTGCCTTGTTTTAGCTGTTCTTGAACATAGCCTTTTTTGATAACTGGTTGACGGGGGGAATATGCCTGTAATAAAACTTGAGGTTCAATAGCGGGAGTATTAAGTTGTTCTTTAATGTAAGTCAAACCTTTACAAAAATAGCTTTTCCTTTTACTATCAACCTTACTCTTAACTAAAATTGAACCTTTCTCAAAACATTGTACAGCGTCATCAAAATCAAAATTTTCGTCAATGATGATTTTGTCTAAAATGTTTTCCATCCTTGCCATAACTATCTTGGTAGCACGTTTCTGTGCCGTTTTTTTTCCTTCTATACCTCTAGCATATTCACAGAGAAAAACAGACTTGATATTAGCCCCTTTTTCGGGATTATCAGTACAGCATTTTTGTAACCAAGAAAGCATACTATTTGCCGTAGGGTTCGGATTAATAAATTTGATGCTCATTATTTTTACCTCTAGTTAATGTTCGTAAACTGGGTATCCCTTTAAATATAAAAGATACCTTCTTTTCTTGTCTTTATTATATACGATTAATTGTTTTATATAAAATAGAACCCTATTGAGGTTCTATTTTATATATTTTAGAAAATTTGAAAAAAGTAAAATCCTATAACTATTTAATAGCAATATTTTAAGGGCTTTTAATCAATCAATTATTGCTAAAAAGTCGTATAAAAGCTCAAAATTGACTCGTAGGAGTTCGTAAAGTAGAGCTAATGTACGTTAGTTGAGGTTTACTATTGATCATGGACATAGAAAGTTCGTATAAAAAAATTGAATTTCTACGAGTCTATTTTTTTGTCCTTTTTGATCAGATGAGAATGTCCATACCTGTCCATCAAAATCAAGTCGATGAGGGTTGAGGCACTAATATCCAGTTGTTTGGCTTCCTCTAATAGTTTTTGATAATTAGAGGGCATGATTGTCCAGTTACATCGTTTGCTTTTAGCTTCGACAAAATTAAGCATAGGTTGCCCTTTCTTACATTTAATGGTGCGTCGTCGCAAGATTTCTGCGTATTCTTTGATGCTTTTCATGACTATTTTTATAAACTCTTTTCACCTCTAATTTTCTCATATTGCCTTGTTCGTCAAAAAATCCTGCCCGATTAAAAGACTAGACATTATGTATAGAAATTTGTTAGCATTTTGGTTTAAACTAATCTCTATACTATAGATAGACATTTATGATGAAAAAGGATAAATTAATTACCATTCGAGTAAACGAACAGATTAGAGACAAATTTAATCAATGGTGCAATGAACAAGGATTATCAGCCAGTGAATTTCTTTATAATATCATTGAAGACTGTGTTAGTGGAAACTATGAAATGTCTAGCAATAATAAGGAGAGGAGTAATAAAATTGCTAGACAAAGACTGATAGCGTTAGAGGCTAAGTTAGAAAAAATGTCTAGCCAAATCGCTAGTGTGATACAGAGGTCACAAGAGGAAGCAATCTCGTTAGTATCTGCTTTACAACAACCACAGCCTAATTTTGACATTACCGACAAAGTCAAAGTTTTAGAAAAGCAAATTGCGGATGTCTCATGTCAAGGTGAGAATATATCTAAACTGATAGATGATAAGCTAGACAAAAATGATTTAGATGGTTTAGTAGAAAGTAAAATTCATTCCATTTTCGATGTGGATAGTCTATATAAAACACTAGACAATAAACTAGACACTGAGCAAGTAGAAGTCTTGGTAGAAAGTAAAATTGATTCCCTATTCAACTTTAATGAGCTATCAGGAAAGCTAGACAATAAACTAGACACTGAGCAAGTAGAAGTCTTGGTAGAAAGTAAAATTGATTCCCTATTCAACTTCAATGAGCTATCAGAAAAGCTAGATAGTAAGCTAGACAAAGATGAATTGGAAGCCTTAGTAAAAAGTCAACTTGAGTCTATTCTGATGGAAAGTAATTTAGTGAAGCAGATAGAGAATAAGCTATACAATACAATAGACAAGCAGGAAGTACAAACTTTAGTCAAAAGTCTAGTTGACTCTAGTTTATTAAATCAGGATAGTCTATTGAAAGTGATAGAGAAAATGATAGACGATAAGTTGATTAATCAAGTTTATCTTCCCCTTGAGGTTGCTGACGAGGTAAGTATAGATAATCTTGGGGACATTTCGTCAAGGGCAAATCAGGAAGTAACTTCTAATAATCCTGATGATATTTCTTCAACGGGAAATGAGGAGGAAAGTATAGACAATCCTGATGATATTTCCTCAACGGGAAATGACGAGGCAATAATTGAAAAGACTGATAACCAGAGTGAAAATGCTGAAGAAGTTAGTCCAGAGAAAGAAGTTTCTCTGGAGGTAGAATCTGAAGAAAGTATAGCCGAAGCAATAGACAATGTTCAAGAGAGAAAGGAAAAAATACCTCTGGCTTTTCAAGAATTGCCTTTAGGGAAATTAAAGGTGACGGCTTTGGCTCAATCATTGGGGATTGCTCATAGTAAGTTGGGACGTATAGCGGAGGCGATAGAAAAGCAAAAAGAGCCAAATTTGGATTTTTTTCCCCAATTATGGGATTATGTTAGGTTAGACTTGGTCAAAGATGAAAATGATAAAGGTAAGACTAGAAGAGTATGGAGCAAGATTAAGTAACTAAGATAGTGATAGTTGTAGTAAGGAGAGAGATAATGACGCAAACAACAAAGGTTAAGATTTCGGTGGCAAATTTTGTTTTAGAGGCTTATCAAGGGGAGGAGGGTATTTTATTCACTCATCGTCAAATTGGTGAAGCTGTGGGTAAAACTAAGGAGGCTTCCCAACGATACATCAAAAAACGGGAATCGGAGTTACCACCTGCTATAAAGGCTAGTATTCCTGAGCGTAAGGGCTTGATTGCATTGACTCCATGGGAGTCGGCGAAGGTTTTTTGGCAATATCAAGCTGATATGGGCAATATCATCGCTCAAAATTTAATCAGGGCAATTGCTGAATTTGGGGTGACTGATTTCTCTATAATTCCATCACTTCCACCCCTTGAGGTTTCTAATTCTGTACCCAATCATCTCCTCGGTGATTCTCACGCTCTTCCCATGGCTATGTCGGTAACATTGGAAAAGGGTGACATTTCTCCTGTTATTAATACCATAACATCTGTCTCTAATACTTCTGATTCTCCTCCTCTATCAATCTCCTCCAAAGATTTGAAGGAAGCACAATCAACTTTACTAAATAGTAACTCTAAGGAAGCACAATCAACTTTACTAAATAGTAACTCTGAGGAAACACAATCACCTTTAGTAAATAGTAACTCTGAGGAAACACAATCATCTTTAGTAAATAGTAACTCTGAGGAAACACAATCATCTTTAGTAAGTAGTAATTCTAAGGAAGCACAATCATCTTTAGTAAATAGTAACTCTGAGGAAACACAATCATCTTTAGTAAGTAGTAATTCTAAGGAAGCACAATCATCTTTAGTAAATAGTAACTCTAAGGAAACACAATCACCTTTAGTAAGTAGTAACTCTAAGGAAAGACAATCATTTCATAACTCTAATGAGGTAAAATTAATCGCTGATGGTATTGAAGTAGCGGCAGGATGGATGTTAGAGGCTGGTATTGACAAGAGGGCGATCGCTTCGTGGAAGTTAAAGGAATTAGCAAAACAGATACCAGCGTTAGAAGGAGTGATAAGTTCGGCACTTGAAATTATTACAAGTAATAGTAATTCACCTAGTGGGATGATAGTTAGTCAGTTGGCTAAGGAGTTATCCAGTAAAATGGGAACTAAAGTGACACCAGCGAAGGTAAATCAAGCCTTACATGATTTGGAGTTGCAGGATTGGGCTAAACCAGGGGTAAACCGTGAAAGAAAGTTAACCACGAAAGGGCAAAAGTATGGGGTGGCTTTGTTAACGACTTCTGCCGATGGTTGGCAAGGCGCTCAACTGCGGTGGTATGATTCTGTTATTCCTGTGCTGTGTCAATTTTTCGAGGGATAAAGCATCAGGATTATGAGGTTTTGGGTGGGTTAAGAGTATCTTGTTTTGTCAATAAATAAGGAATGAGGATTAGGAAAAGCAACCACCAGAGACAGATTAAAGTGAAAAACAAAGCAGTTAACCAGATGAGCTGAAATAATAGCCAACTACCTCCGATAATAACGATTCCTGTCAGTATAATTGACCAAGGTTGACACCACCAAGGCTTATATTTCCAGATTGATGACGATGACATAATTACCTTAATAAGAGTGGGTTAGTAAATTTACAGGGGAAAAACGGTTAACGTTTCGATAACAGTAATTAGTTTATCCCACATTCGCTCAATCGTTTAGAGAAGGGAAAGTTATTGTGATTTGCACTAAACTACACCTACCTTGCTTCCTACCCAAAGAAATGCTTTTTACTGGCTAAAAGTATGGTAATATACTTTAGAGTAGTGCTATCCTTAATTAAATGGCGAAATTAGCGCAAAAAAAAGCAGATACAGAAAGTTTTGAGCAAAAACTCTGGAAAACCGCCGATAAGCTCCGTAAAAATATTGATGCGGCGGAATATAAGCATATTGTTTTAGGTTTAATTTTCCTGAAATATATTTCAGATGCCTTTGAGGAATTATACCAAAAGCTAATTAAAGGAGAGGGAGAATACGCAGGGGCAGATGCAGAAGATAAAGACGAATATGTAGCCGAAAATGTCTTTTTTGTTCCCTTAAAGGCACGGTGGGCTTTTATTCAGGCTCAAGGGAAGCAACCTAATATTGGGCAAATTGTCGATGAGGCAATGGATTTAATCGAGAGGGAAAACTCCAAAAGGTTAAAAGGAATTTTGCCAAAGGTTTTTGGTCAACAAAAGCTCGATTCTGCGTCTTTAGGTGGGTTAATTGACTTAATAAGTAAAATCACCCTTGGTGATGCCCAAGCACAGGCTCAGGACGTTTTAGGTCGGGTTTATGAGTATTTTTTGGGTCAATTTGCCTTGAATGAGGGCAAAAATGCAGGGCAGTTTTACACCCCTGAAAGTATTGTGCGGTTGTTAGTAGAGATGTTAGAGCCTTATTCTGGCAGGATTTTTGATCCCTGTTGTGGGTCTGGTGGTATGTTTGTTCAAAGTGAAAAGTTTATAGAAGCTCATCAAGGGCGTTTAGACGACATTTCCATTTATGGGCAGGAAAGCAACGAGACTACTTATAAACTCTGTCGGATGAATCTTGCTATTAGAGGGATTGATGGCTCGAATATCAAATGGAATCCTGAAGGTTCATTTCTCAATGATGCCCATAAGGATTTAAAGGCGGATTTTGTCATTGCTAACCCCCCTTTTAACGACAGTGATTGGAGTGGGGATTTATTAAAAAATGATGGCAGGTGGCAATATGGTATTCCTCCTGCTGGTAATGCTAATTTTGGCTGGGTGCAACACTTTCTCTACCATTTAGCGCCTACAGGTAGGGCTGGTTTTGTCCTCTCTAATGGTTCGTTGTCTTCTAATACCAGTGGTGAGGGGGACATCAGAAAAGCGTTAGTAGAAGCTGATTTAGTGGATTGTATTGTCATGTTGCCCACTCAGCTTTTCTATAACACGGGGATTCCTGCTTGTTTGTGGTTTATGAGTCGTGGTAAAAGTAACCCTCTCCCAAAGGGCGAGGGAGTAACAAGTCGTAAGGGTGAGGTGTTATTTATTGATGCTTCGGAGTTGGGCTATATGGTAAACCGTAAAAATCGGGCTTTCACCTATGAGGATATAGCGAAAATAGCTGATACTTACCATCAATGGAAGAAAAAACCCTCACCTCCAACCTCTCTCCCACAGAGCGAGGGGAAAATGCCCTCACCCCCTGCCCCTCTCCCACGAGGAGAAGGGAGTTATAAGGATGTTAAGGGTTTCTGTAAGTCGGCAACTTTGGCAGACATTGAAAAGCATAATTTTGTGTTGACACCAGGGCGTTATGTGGGCATCCCTGACGAGGAAGACGACGGTATTGCTTTTGAGGAAACGATGGAGATTTTAACTAAGGAGTTGGCAATGCAAATGCGAGAGGGTTTAGCTTTGGATGAGGAGATTAAACTACAATTAGAGAAAGTGGGTTTTGCTCTGGAGGTGGACTAATGACTATAACTGAATTAAGACAAAATATTTGGCAACGTTTGGAAATGATGGAAGGGGAAAAACTAACCGCTGTTGTGGACTTTTTGGATAGTTTAGATACTTCTTCATCTTCTCAAAATCATGAGCTGGAAATGGGCAAGTCTGAGAAAAAAGATTTTTGGTTCGCTTTACAAGAGTTTCGTAGTCGAGTGGATTTAGAATCTCTTGATGATGATACTTTTGATAATTTACGGGATAAATCACCAGGTAGAGATGTTATTTTATGAGCCTAAAATATTTATTAGATACTAATATTATTTCGGAAGCAAAACGTCCTTTACCCAATGAAAATGTCACTCAAAATATTAAATTATATTCTCAAGAAATAGCCACTGCTTCGGTGGTTATTAATGAGCTATTATTTGGTATTTTACGATTGCCAATTTCTAAAAAACGTCAAGATTTAGAGGATTATTTAGATAATGTTATTATAGCTAATATGCCTATTCTTGACTATGACTTAAAATCGGCTCAATATCACGCTCAAGAAAGGGTAAGGTTATCTAAAATTGGTAAAACTCCTGCTTTTGCTGATGGACAAATTGCTAGTATTGCTTTCTCTAATGATTTGATTTTAGTTACTAATAATGTTAGTGATTTTGCAGATTTTAATGGTTTAACAGTTGCTAATTGGTTTGAGGGTTAAATATTTATGTCTTTACGGGATTTGTTAATAGAAAAACGCCAAGAAATTTTGGATTTAGCTGATAAACATGGGGCTTTAAATATACGAGTGTTTGGTTCGGTAGTCAGGGGAGAAGATACCCCAGATAGTGATATTGATTTTTTGATTGATTATGATTCAACCAAGACTAGCCCTTGGTTTCCAGGGGGGTTATTAATGGATTTACAAGAACTTTTAGGGCGTAGGGTGGACGTTTTAACGGAAGATGGTATTAGTGCCTTGATAAGGGAGCAAATTTTGACGGAGGCTCAACCTTTATGAGTGGTGATAAGGATTTGATTTATTTACATCATATTTTAGAATGTATAGAAGTAGTGGAAGGCTACACGGCAAAAGGGAAAGATGATTTTTTTAATAATACTTTAGTACAGGACGGGGTTTTGCGTCGCTTACAAATTATGGCGGAATCAACTCAACGACTTTCTGACAGACTAAAAGCTCAAGCTCCAAATGTGGATTGGAGAGCTTTGTCGGGTTTTCGTAATATTCTAGTTCATGATTACTTGGGAGGAATTAGTTTAAGTCGAGTTTGGGATGCTGTAGAAAATAATTTGCCTATCCTCAAGCAAGAAGTGCAATTAATGTTAAATGATTTCGGCAAGGGTGAGGTTTAATTGATGAGTGAATCGAAACAAGTAATTTTAGGAAATATATTAGATTTTGAGTTGGCTAATAGTTTATTGAATCAGGCTCAAGTCTTTGTTAACGAGATTAAGCAATATTTGGTAAAAGTGGGGTTTGAAATATGAGCGAGTGGCAAAAAATAAAAATTTCCCAAATCGCTGATTTTAATACTGAATCAGTTAATAAGAATTTCAATCACAATACTATTGAGTATATAGATACATCATCAGTTGAAGAAGGTCGCCTAGTAAATACTCAAAAAATATTACTGAAAGAAGCACCTAGTAGAGCTAAAAGAAGAGTAAAAGAAAATGATATTCTTATTTCTTCTGTTAGACCTAATCTAAAGCATTTTTATTTTGTTAATCACTGCAAAGACAATACTATTGTCTCAACAGGATTTGTTGTTATAACTCCAAAAAAGGGAACAGATCCGAAATTTTTATATTATTTACTAACAACTGATAGCTATACTCAATACTTAACACAAATTGCAAATAGTCATACATCAACTTATCCATCATTTAACCCTGATGTTATAGCTAATTCAGTTTTATCTATTCCCCCGTTAGATGAACAAAAGGCGATCGCATCCGTGCTTTCCTGTTTAGATGCAAAGATAGAGAACTTAAGGAAACAGAATGAGACACTGGAATCGATCGCACAGACATTATTTAAGCATTGGTTTATTGACTTTGAATTTCCTAATGATGACGGTAAACCCTATAAATCCTCTGGAGGGGAGATGCGATCGACCGAACTAGGCGAGATTCCTAAAGATTGGCGAGTTGAAGGTTTAGATTCTATTGCTGACTTTTTAAATGGATTAGCCTTACAGAAATATCCGCCAGAAAACGAAAACGTATTTTTACCTGTAATCAAAATTAGAGAGCTAAAATCAGGCATAACTAATAATACAGACAAAGCGAATAAAGATATACCTAGTCAATACATTATTGATAATGGAGATGTTATATTTTCTTGGTCTGGTACTTTAGAAGTAGTTATATGGTGTTTTGGAAAAGGAGCTTTAAACCAGCATCTATTTAAAGTAACATCTAACAAATATCCTAAATGGTTTTATTATCAGTGGACATTACATCATCTAAGTAATTTTCAGGCGATCGCAAAAAGTAAAGCAACCACAATGGGACATATACAAAGAAAACATTTAACAGAGGCTTTGTGTTGTATTCCAACAGATAAACAACTTAGGTTTTTTGATGGAATATTAACACCCATTCTGAATAAAAAAATACGAAATTCACTACAAATTCAAACATTAACAAAAACCCGTGATGAATTGTTACCTAAGCTAATGAGCGGACAGATAAGAGTGAAGGAGTGAAAATGAAGCTACCTAACCCAGAGATGACCTTAATTGATGATAATAAATTAATTGGTTATTCCCTAAATATAAATCATTCAGACGGACAACATAAAGCTAGGGTTTTTAAATCAGCATTAAACCTAACTATTGACAATGTAGAAGAATTAAAAATCGCTTTATTTAACGCCGTCAAAAAATACGAAGCCATACCAGATAAAATTAATCTCTACGGGCAAAAATATATTATTGACTTTCCCCTAACCAGAGAAGGTAAAACTGCTATAATTCATAGTGTCTGGATCGTGAGAAACGATGAAAACTTCCCTCGTTTAGTCACCTGTTATCTACTTTAAGGAGCAAAAAAAACATGAAACTTTTAGATGTCGTAGCATTATTAGAAGACTTGCCAGAAATTAATCTTTATCGTGGACAAGTAGGCACGATCGTTGAAGAATACGAAGCAGGAATATTTGAGGTAGAATTTTCAGATAGTACAGGGAAAGCCTATGCCTTAGAAATGTTAACAGAAAAGCAACTAATGATTTTATATCATGCCCCTTTAAGTCCAGAAAAAATACTTATTTCTGCTTAATAATTATTGATAAAAGTATTATGATTAAACTATATCAAAGAGTATCCCTTAATCAAAACTTCCCCGAATATAACTTGAGAAAAGGAGATATAGCCACCTTTATTGATACCGTGCCTCATCCCGAAGGCGGAGAAGAAGGCTATGTTTTAGAAATATTTAACGCCCTTGGAGAATCAATAGATGAAGTGATAGTGCCGAAAAGTGCCGTTAATCCCCTACAAGAAAACCAAATTCTCACCGTGCGCTCTTTAATCGAAGTTTAAAATATTCAATGATAACACCAGAACTATTTGATATTGTCGAATTAATCGTTAACCTACCCACACTAAATCAATTTATCGGTAATCAAGGAACAATAGTAGAATGTTTTGATGATGGTAAATATGAAATTGAATTTACCAACGAAGACGGCGAAACCATAGCCCAATGTGCCTTATCGGCTGATAAATTTATTGTTATTTGGCAGTCAAAAACTAAACAATGGGTGACTATTTCCGATAAAATTAATGCCGTTATTAACAACCTCTCAGAAGATAGAAAAAAGGAAGTATTGAACTTTGCAAGATTTCTCTATCTAGGAATATAAAAACATGATGAAAAAGAAAATATCTAACTTAGGGAAAGGTGATTATTCTGAGCTAAAAAACCAATTATTTAAAGATGAAACCGTAGATAGTCTTTATGACAAAATCAAAGCCTTTGAAAACACTAAAAAAGAAGATTAAGAATACTAAGCAGGAATATTTGAGGTAGGGAATTTTCAAACAATAAAGCACTAACAAATATATTAGTATCTATAACAACTCTAATCATTTTCTTCTGCTAAAATCTCCGCTAAAATTTCAGGAGTTAAACCTCTTGCCTGAGCATTTTTAGAAATTTCTGCCATAACATCAGTTAAACTTTTATTTGCTAAATTGTATTGAAAAAATAAGCTAATAATAGAACTTAATTGTTGCTGAGTTTCAGGTTTAGCAGATTCAAAAGCCTTTTTAATTTCTTCTGCCACAGGAATAGTAATTGTCGTCATAACTTTAACCTTTAACAATAGATTATTAAAAAAATATTCTATCATAAACTAATAGAAAACATATAAAAAGAAACAACTATGTATAACTAACATTACTGCAAAACATAGCGTTAATTTCCGAAGACTCATCATCAAAATCATCCGCCATCCAAATTTGCCCTTGCCATCCTCAAGCAGTGCGTGGCTTTAATGCCTCCTTATCTTAACCAGTGTGTGAACAGTTTTTCACTTTTTATGGCAAAATCGACACACTAAAGTATCATAGATAATAGCATTACGAATTGAACCTTTAGTATGGCGAAGAAATATATAACCGAAAATGAAATCGAATTATTTAACCTAGAATTATTAGCAAACTTAGGTTATGATTACCGTTGCGGTTATGACATCCAACCCGAAGACTCCCCTTCAATCACTATCCAAAGGGCTATCGGTGAGGGAGAAAGACAAACATTTGCAGACGTAGTGTTATCCCAATCCTTAGAAAACGCTGTTAGTAAAATTAACCCAAACATACCCCATGAAAGCCTAAAACAAGCTATTAGGGAAGTATTAAATATAGCAAGTCCAGATTTAATCAGTAATAACCAAAAATTCCATGAATACTTAACCGAAGGCATCACCGTTGAATATCAAAAAGACGGCGAAACCAGAGGGGAAAAAGTATGGCTGATTGATTGGCAAAACCCAGATAATAACCAGTTTTTAGCCGTTAATCAATTTACCATCATTGAAGATAACCATAACCGCCGCCCTGATATTATCTTATTTATAAACGGCTTACCATTGGTAGTAATTGAACTTAAAAACCCCGCCGACAAAAAAGCCGATATTTATAAAGCCTATAACCAACTACAAACCTATAAACGAGAAATACCAAGCCTTTTTACCTATAACGCCTTACTAATAATCTCCGATGGACTTACAGCCCGTGCAGGTTCACTTTCCGCCAACTATAACCGCTTCATGGCATGGAAAAACCCTTTAAATCAGAAAAACTGTAATACTTTAGATTTAACTAACCAATCAAATGACAAAACTTCTAGCACTTCTTACTTAGTTAACCAATCAAATGACAAAACTTCCGACACTTCTTACTTAGTTAACCAATCAAATGACAAAACTTCCGACACTTCTTACTTAAATAATCAGACTGGCAACGTAGTAAAACCTAACCCCAGTCAGAAAGAAGAAAATCGGACAGAATTAGAAATCTTAACGGAGGGGATGCTTAATAAAACTACCCTATTGGATTTGATACGTTGCTTCACCGTCTTTGAAGAAACCAAAACTCAAGATGTCAAAACCGATATAGTCACCATCAAGAAAACTAAAAAAATAGCCGCCTATCATCAATATTACGCTGTTAACAAAGCCCTTGAAAGCATTAAAAGAGCCTGTGGTATTTCCTCCTCCCATACCCTCGGTAACGGTTTTAAAGAAACAGTGTCGGGCGATCGCACAGCATCATTTAATGATAGCCCAGAAGCAGAAGGATTGAGAAAAAAGGCAAATAAAGGAGATAGGAGAGGGGGGGTAATTTGGCATACTCAAGGAAGCGGGAAATCATTGTCGATGGTATTTTTAGCAGGAAAACTGGTATTAGAACCCACCTTAAAAAATCCCACCATATTAGTTTTAACAGACCGTAATGACCTTGATGAGCAACTTTTTGACACATTTGCTGGATGTCGGCAACTATTGCGCCAAGACCCCGAAAAAGCCGAAAATAGAGAAGAAGTACAAACACTGCTTAAAGTAGCCTCTGGTGGTATAGTTTTTAGCACTATTCAGAAATTCGCCCCTAGCAATAACCTCTCCCCCTCCGAAGAAAATATATCTATTAATAACTCAAAAGAAACTACATTAGATAATAATTCACTAGAAAATATATCTATTAATAACTCAAAAGAAACTACATTAAATAATAATTCACTAGAAAATATATCTATTAATAACTCAAAAGAAACTAGATTAAATAATAGTACAAAAGAGAATATAACGGCGAAATATCCTACACTGTCAGATCGATCAAACATCATAGTATTAGCAGATGAAGCGCATCGTAGCCAGTATGGATTTAAAGCCAAACAAGCTGATGTAAAAGATAAATCAGGAAAAGTCATCGGCAAACAAACGTTATATGGCTTTGCCAAATATATTAGAGAAGCCTTACCCCATGCCACCTTTATCGGTTTTACAGGCACACCCATTGAACAGGTAGATAAAAATACTAAAGAAGTTTTTGGGAACTATATTGATATTTACGACATCGCCCAAGCGGTAAAAGATGGGGCAACTGTGCCTATTTACTATGAGAGTCGTTTAGTAAAATTACAATTAGATGACCAAGGAAAAGCCCTTTTAGATGAATTAGACGAAGATTTGCAGTTTGAGGATATGAATACTACCCAAAAAGCTAAGGCTAAAAGTACCCAAATTGAAGCCATAGTAGGCGCAACTAAAAGATTAGAAACCATCGCCCAAGATATAGTTAACCACTTTGGGCAAAGGCAAAAAGTGAATCAGGGTAAGGGGATGATAGTTACCATGAGTAGGCGTATAGCGGTTGATTTATACCAACAAATAATAAAAATACTCCCTGATTGGCATAATAAGGACCTCACCAAAGGTAAAATTAAAGTAGTAATGACAGCTAATGCTAGTGATGAGGAAAAGTTAGTTAAGCATCATACCAGTAAAGCAGATCGAAAAATCCTTGCCCAACGGCTAAAAGACCCTGAAAATGACTTAGAATTAGTGATAGTGTGTGATATGTGGTTAACAGGATTTGATGCCCCTTGTCTCCATACTATGTACATTGATAAACCTCTCAAAGGTCATAATTTGATGCAAGCAATCGCGCGTATTAACCGAGTGTATTTTGAGAAACAAGGGGGTTTAATAGTAGATTACTTAGGATTAGCCAGTGAACTAAAAAAAGCCTTGACTTTTTACGCAGAAAGTGGCGGAGAAGGACAACCCACCTTAGATCAAGAAGTAGCATTAGGATTATTACTTAGTAAAATTGAAATAGTAGAACAGTTATTACATGGATGTAAATATCAAGATTATTTCCAAGCCAACACAAGAGAAAAACTAACTATCCTCAAAAATGCTACGGATTTTGCCTGTAACCCAGACATCAAAGAAAGATTTTTAAGAGAAACTACCGCCCTATCAAAAGCCTATTCCCTAGCAGTACCCCATCCCCAGGCGATCGCTCAAGCCGAGAAAATCTCATTTTTTCAAGCCATCCAAGCCAGTATCTATAAACTTGAACCTAGTAATAATAACTCTGTTAGTAACGGTGAAATAGAAACCGCCATCCGACAAATAGTAGATCAAGCCATCGTTAGCGATACAGTAATCAATATATTTGAAGATGCTGGAATTAAAGATGCTGATATATCGATTATTTCCGATGAATTTATCGAAGAAGTACGGGGTATGGAACACCGCAACCTTGCCGTTGAATTACTGCAAAGACTTCTCAAGGATGAAATCAAAAACCGTCGCAAAATAAACCTAGTACAAAGCCGTAAACTATCGGAGATGCTAGAAGACAGCCTAAGACGTTACCATAACCACGTTATCAGCGTAACCGATGTCATCGAAGAATTACTTAAAATTTCCAAAGATGTCACCGAAGCCGATAAACGGGGGGAAGAATTAGGACTAGAAGCCTACGAATTAGCCTTTTATGATGCCCTTGCCCAAAATGATAGTGCCATTGATGTCATGGGAGTAGAAGAATTAAAACGCTTGGCGATCGCCCTAGTTAATCGTATTCGCCAGAATGCAAGTATAGACTGGAATATGAAAGAAAGTGTAAGAGCAAGAATGAAAGTAATGGTAAAAAGATTATTGAGAAAATACGGCTATCCTCCAGACATGGAAGCCTTAGCCATTGAATTAGTACTAGAACAAGCAAAAGTACTAACAGAGAAAGAATTAGACGGAAATTAGCAACGATTAATCTAGGGGCTGCCTTAACCATTATTCACTAACAATTCTCCTAAATTATTCAACCCAATATCAAGGGATAAACCTCGTAATTTTTCGGGTTGGGGATAATTAGTAAATACCCACATATTTAAGGGGCGTTCGATATAGGTTTCTAGTAAATTTTTGATTCTTCTTCCCCCAAATAATAAATTATTTCCTTCCTTCATTTTATTAGTTAAAAACTCCCCTATCGAATCATAAAAAGTGATGCTAAATTGATATTTATCTAAGGCATTTTTAGCTAATTGTTGTAAAAATTTATCACTAATTTGAGTAACAAAATCAGGGCGTAAAGTATCAAAAACTACGATATTATCTCCTAAACGATTTAATAATTCAGCCCTGCCAATACGGCTAGTAAAATACCAGTCAACTTCTTGTTTAAAGTGGTTTTCTACCTCCTCATAGGTGAGAATTTCCCCCTGTTGCGCCCTTTTCATAATTCCCTCACGGATAATTGTCCCAGTTTGTGGGTCTGACAAATCGGAAGCACCTATATTACTGGTAAAAATGATGGCGGTTTGGTTAAAATATGCCGTTTGCCCTTTACCATCAGTCAATCTGCCGTCTTCTAATATCTGCAAAAACTTATCTAATACTTTCGGATGTGCCTTTTCAATCTCATCAAATAAAAGAATACTATAGGGCTTTTCTAACACACGATTGGTTAATTGCCCTCCTTCCTCATAACCCACAAACCCCGGCGGTGCACCTGCTAATTTTTCGGCGGCGTGTTCTTCTTTGTATTCGCTCATATCGTAACGAGCAAAGGCTTTTTCATCCCCAAATACTAACTCGGTGACGGCTTTAGCTAATTCGGTTTTACCTACACCCGTAGGACCGACAAAAAAGAATATTCCTTTGGGTTTACCGCTATTACCGCTATTGCCTGTCATGGTTAAACCTACTCTGGCACTGGTTAACATGGTTGTCACTGCATCCACCGCTTTGGGTTGCCCAATGACTCGACTGGATAGCTGTTGTTGTGCTTGTCGCACTTTTTCGGGGTTAAGTTGCGCCCAAGGATCATCTTTTAAACCAAATTTGTAATAATCTACTATGCGCCAAACTTCTTTTAATTTGATGGGGATTGCCTGTTGATGGGATGTCAAACGCAAAGCATCTAAATCCATCGCCCGAAATCCGTCGGTTAAATCGGCAAATTCATCGGCTATCATCTCTAATTGTGAGGGGATAAGGTTTTCTCCTTGATAAAATTTGGCAAGGAAACGGAGGGCAAATTCTTTTCTTTCTTCTTTGTTGGGGTAAGAAATTTGAATTATATCCATAAAGGGATTGTGAAGGTGTAACCAATCGGGGACTCGTTTTAAGTCGTTGGCAATTATAATGATGGTGTTACGATAGCCTTGTAATTCCCCTTCCCTGATGACGGAGGCTTCTAATAAACATTTTTTGAGTAAGGCTAAGGGATTTCTTTCATCGGCACTGTAACGACTACCATCGCTGGTTAACATATCACCTAAGTTAATTATAGATACGATCGAGGTTTTTGATTGAGATAATACGACTCTTAAATCACCAAAGGCATCTTCGGGGGATTTTCTTATTTTGAGATTTTGGGGCATTCTTTCCCCCGGATTGTCTCTTACGGGTGGTGATAAGGGATTAGGTGGTGAGGGAGATGAGGGTGGATTCTTAATGGGATTATTGTCAACATTGGGGGGTTGTTTTTCGATAATATTATTACGAGCTAATTCGTTAAATGTTTTTTTGGCTCGATCGTTGTTAAAATTAAAACCATCAATGGGATCATAATTGACGATAATTTCAAAGCCTAAATCATGGAAATAACAGGTTAAAAAATCCTCTAAACCTTGGTAATTTCCCTGCCATAAAAATTGGTCATGAATGTTACCATAAAGGATAGTATGAAGACGATGATAACGGTGTTTAATAAAATCGGTAATCCAACGGGATGAGACTGATTGATTCATTGTTTTTAATTATATATATTTTGTAGGGTGGGCATTGCCCACCTAAATAGCTAAGAATAAACTAGGAGATATTTGAAAATAATTACCTAAGATTTGAGCTTGAATTTTGTTAATATTTTCCTTTCCTGTTTTAATATCATTAACTATTTTTTCTGAACCCATTATCCTAACTAATTCTTCCATTGATAATCCTTTTGATTCTATAAAATGCTCTAAAATTTCTAAGGACGAAACATTAGCCCAATCAGAAATTTCATAGGTTTTTTCTTCATAATCCTCAATTAATTTTACTAGCAAATTTAATAACACTGATTCTTCTAAAGTTCTATTTTGTCTTTTCGCAATTAGTTTTTCAGCAACGGCTAAATATTCTTGATACTCTGTTTCATTATCGATAAGTTTAGGAATGATTTTACTATCTGTTAATAGTTGTAAATAATTAGCTTTATTTAAAGTAAGGGTCATTTTTCCAATCCTCCTTATCATATTAAGCGTGAGTTAAAAAGTATTTAAAATAAGCTATTTGTTCTTAATAGTCAATATCTAAAATCAGACGATATTTATTACCTTTAATGTTAAAAACTGTAAAATTACCAACTGATTCCGCATCTCGATATATTTTTTGTACGTCTAATAAATTTTGACCTTCTGCTTGTTTTATAGTTTTACAAAAAGCCTTAATTATTTTTTCGACATCAGGATATTTTAATGTCGCTTGTTTTAGTTTTCCTGTAGAAATTAAGTGCATATTTTCATCATTATTTAATAATAAGTAGAGTGAGTATTCTCCCCATAAATATTGAAAAATTAACCTGAATTTTAATTCAGGGCATTAAATACTTTGACTTGACTTAGACTTTTGATCATAATTTGGTAATTCATCAGCTTTACGAGTAATACGTTTGGGATCTTTGCCTTCCCACAGTAATTCATCCATCTTGATACCAAATTCTGCTTGTAACAAATCATGTAATTCAGAGATCGCCCCTTCGGCTTCATCACAACTAGCAGTAACTTCCCCATTAACATTAGTGGTGGTGGTTTTTGTATAACCGTCAATATCGTAGTAAATTTTCCCCTGTACAGGCACACTGACACTGATTCCCTTACCTGAGTTTGTCGCCGCCCCTAAAATGATAGCCGTTGCAGGATGATCAGGATGTTCCGCTTGACGATACACTAAGTTAAACCCCATTTCCTCTAAGGATTGGGCAATACTATCGGCGATATAGTCTCTTTGTTCGGCTTTCAGTTGTGCCTCATTGGCAGTTTTTATGATATTTTCGCTCTGGGTTTGGGCTTGGGTTAATATCTGCAATGGTTGCTGAAAATCCTCAAGTTTGATCGAATTTTGTATCTGAGTTTGTAGCTGTTCTAACTCCGCAATTAGATGAGGACACCAAGAAAAAACTACAGTATCTGCTTTTAAACCGCTTATGAGGGCTTGTAGTTCCCCTTCGGCTTGTTTTGCTTCATTTTTCGTCTTTTCCCATTGTTTTTGACCTTCTAACACCCTTTTAAGATGTCGCTCGAGCAATCCTTGACAATCTTGTAGTAAAGGCTTTATAACTTCAGGATTGCCACCATTAAAGGCTTGTTGTAACCGATTCAGCTTAGATTCTACATTTGCCGTACCGTTAATATCAAACTTAGTACGGATAGCATCATCAATTTGTTGTAACTGTGTCTTTAATTCTGTAAACTCAAATTGCAGTTTTTCAATCTCTGCCCGTCGTTGTTTTTCTGCATCATCCCGCCGTTTACGACTCACCGCTAAATAAATATCCGCTTTAATTTCTTCTATTTCTGACGTTATAGCTTGTAATTGCGTCTCATTAGTCGCTTTTTGCCTTTTTTCCTCTAATTTTGCCACTCTATCTTCTAATTGCTGTGTATCTTGAGGGTAGAGAGAATCTTCTTGACGATTAATATCGAGTGCGATCGCCTCTATCTGAGAATTTAGCTGATTACGAAGATTATTTAACCTAATTTCCCTTTGTCTAGCCATTTCCGCTTCTCTTTGTTTTCTTTCTTCTTCAGCCTTTCTTTTTCTTTCAGTTTCTAGCTGTTGCTGTCTTTGTTGCACGATCGTTGCACGGGAATATTTAGGGCTACCACTCATAATATTTATGGGAAATTAACGATGTTCTCATTATCTCACAAATTATCTCACAAAATTATGAAAATAGTAGAGTTGCATTCCTCACCTAAATTAGAGAGATGACTTTTAAGGTGGTTTCCAAGAAAGAATATACCCATCTTTTCAATGATTCCCCCTTTTTTTTAGGGAGTTAAAGGGTATCGTACTGGTATAATTATTGTCAGAAATCACCTTAGCTTAAATGTCGAAAGAAGCCTCACATCGTAAATATCGTAAAATACAAAAACGTTTTGTGTGGGAAGAATCTGGAGTCAACAGCTCTTGGATGTCTGAAGGTTATTCGCTTATTTCCGCCAATAGAGTATTATATTTATAATAGTAATCTGAACAGGTAAAATTATGAGCAATGGTTTCGGCGATACTACTATTCCCATCCCCTTTGGTAAACAACAAGATAATATTCCCCAAAAAAAAACACAGTTTGATAATATTAAAGAGATAGAAAAAGAAACAATTATCGAAAAAGAAAAGTTACAAATAGAATTAAAGGAGTGTCAATTTCAAGTTTCAGAAATACAAGATCAGTTATCTATTAGTAACAACAGAAACAATGAACTTGAAAATCAATTAAACAATGTTAATCAATACAATATTCAATTAAAAACTGAGTTATCTGAAGCCAAAGCAGAAATAGAAAAATTAAAAAAAAAGCTGTCAGAAAATAAGTCAAAAGGTGATAAAAGTGATATTTTTAATTGTTTTAATGAGTAAAATTTTTATGATTATAGAATTAACTAAATTTAAAAATCCCATATACTTTGATTTTGTTCACTATCTTGTGATTGTTCCTTCTGTTTAAGTCCTAAGCGAGTATTTTTATTGGTAAGAATTGAATTTACTTCGGATATATAATTTATAGCTTCTTCAATTCTCTGCTCTAAAATTTTTTTTCCTTCTTTCGGATTTGGATGTTGTAATTTCCATCCAACATTTGTTACATCTCTTTTAACGCTTCTAATTATTTTTTGACTCTTTCCTAATTTTTCTTGACAAATAAGTTTTTGCTCTCCAGTTAAATTATTTTCTTTCTCATTATATAGTTTTATTATGTCATCAAGATTTTTATTGACATCTGAAATAGTTTGCTTTAAAGAGGCTGTTGTTCCTTGATCTTTCAAAACTCCATATACAACGTTACCAACATCAACACCAACATCAACAATACTATCAACAATATTAGAAATACCATTTTTTTCGGAATAATTACCAAATTTATTATTTTCTGTATATTGTTCTGAATCTGAATCTAAATCATAATTTAGGGTTTTATTTCTCGGTGTTTGAACAAAGTCTTGTTCATTTCTTCTTAAATTACTTTTATTAAATTCCTCATTCCAATTATTATTTTGTTGTTCTAAATCATTATCTATTTCACCTAAATTTTGTAGTTTTATCTGTTTTTTTTGATTATTTATAATTAGTTCTTTGTCCTCTTGAATATCTAAAACTGTGGCATTTAAAAAAGGACTATTAATCAAATCTGATTCGTTAGCTAAATTAAGGATAATAGATACATTTTGATTTAGGTTATTGGCTGATTTCCATAGTTTTTCATTATTTTTTACATTCCATAATTTAGTAGTTTTTTGGTTTAGATAGTTTAGTTTTTCAAGAACAACTTCATCCTGATTTTCAAAATTATTTTCGTAAACTAACTGATGTGATTGTTTATCTGTCTCGATTACTATAGATTCCGATTCTTCTGTTTGTCTTTGATTAATCTGATAAGATTTTAAAAACCACTCATCTTTAACATAATTAAAAAGAGACTCAAAATTACTCATTATTTTAGATGGAATATCAAAATCATCATTTTCAAACATATTATCCATCTCACACACATAACCAAAGAAACCATAAACTGGTCTTCCACAAGTATCTTGAGTGTATTCTTGGTTTTCTTCTGAAGAGGAAATCAAATCTCGTACCAGACAAGTAACTCCTACCAAACAATACTGTTCATTTTTTACTAATACCCAACGAGGATGCTCTGATAAATTTTTAGTTTGAACAGATCTCATACTGGGAGAAATATAACTTTCAAGCCAATTTTTTGTCTCTAAATCAAAATCATTTGGCAATGTAATAAATCGAAAATCGACTTCATAAGTTCTCGTATAAACAACAGGTTTCCATTTGGGTTTAGACATCTAATTGCATCTCCGTTCCACTTAAATATAGGTTAGCATTAGTCAACTCTTGACTGAGAAACCTCATCTGTTTTTTCAATCCTTCAATTTGTTCTTGATTATTGTATAAAGTACCCTCTAGGGATTTAATCTGTTCAGAATTAAACCAACGGTCTAAAAAATTACCTTCTCTAAGGCTATTCAAATTATCTCTATTGCTTTTAGCTATATTTTCTTGCTGTCTAAGTTGGTTGCTATAACCACAATAAATAGCAAATACTAGAGGGAGGTGCATATTTTTTGGCTCTATCTCACCAGTATTTTTATTCTCAGCTAACTCTTTACCTAAACTAACTGGACAAATCATAGTAAGCCAACCAGAATTAGGTTGAAAAAAGATACTAAATATTTTTTTTATATCTTCTAAGATTTCATCTTTATTTCTCTGGAAGCACTGATCATATTTGGTGATAGTAATAACTACTGGACAAGGATTTTCATTAGTTGGTTGTTTTGCTTTTGCCAATTCAGCTAAATACCTATTCATTCGAGTAACACCTGCCCTTCTAGCAATGATATTAAGTTGAGATTCAGTAAGTTTTTGCTTTAAAAGCTCTCCAGAAATACAAAGAAAGACACAAGATGATTGTACTAAATGTGTTCTAAGTATATTGACATCAGATTCTGTTGACAAATCTGACATTGCCCCACCTCGATAATCTAACCATTCAAAACCCATCATTGGTTTTAAACCATAAGTAAAATCGAAAACATAATTATGTGGCTCATTTCCCGTTGCTGATGGCCAACGATCTTCCCCTTCTTCTGCAAAAACTAATTGTTCCCATTGTTCTGTCAGACGTAAATCATCATCCATATCTTGACAAGAAAGAGAAAAACCTTGTAGTCCTAATTGCATTGTGGAGTATAGCCCAAGAATATAACAAGTTTTTCCTGCCCCTGTTGTACCTAACATTGTAATTTTTATATTTTGTGTCATATTATTTTTTAAAATAGCTCTGTTACTTTGAGTATGATAAATTGTTAATAAAAAAGAGGTAATGGGGAATGGGCAATCGCTTAGTGTTAAAAACTTCTAGGATTTATAAATTGCAAGTATTTTCGGAGTTTAACAAAAGAGGTATGAATAACTTAAATTTAATCAAAAATGGCAAAAGGGTCTAAGTTTTCTATTCTCTGTGAAATTATACCACTCTTTATGGCTAATATTTCTTCTATGTATTTATCTATAGTTATGTTATTTTTTATCAAAGGTATTTTTGTAATGTATTTTTCAAGGGACTCACAGGGAGATTTAATAAGTTCCCATTCTTTTTTGTGTAATTCAGCTTTTACTCTAGCGTTAATTGCTTTTTCATTATTACTTTCTTCTCCAGTAATTTTGCTAACAATCCAATTAATATTTCCTCCTAATCCTTGACTATTTTTCGCAAATTCTTCAGCTTCTGATTTAGATTTTACCAATGATTTTTGAGCAACATTATAACGATTAGAAACGGCAGTATTAAGTATAAATAAAAGTGGAATAGGAATGTTTATTTGCTTAACCGGGTGAGCGAAAAAAGGGGTGGGAAGAAGATAGTAAGTTGTCGTATTTTACCCTATAACTTAATCCAGATACTAAAAATACCATTCAGTTTGTTTGTGGATTAAATACTATAACTAACTCTTACCTT
>Ga0210044_10003215_pt1 | contig 23493 bp, 19 predicted proteins | sample CryGey13umfilter_2_FD_183959 | JGI IMG/M metagenome (GOLD analysis project Ga0210044, IMG submission 183959) | Groundwater microbial communities from aquifer in Utah, USA - Crystal Geyser 4/9/14 3 um filter (SPAdes) (version 2) | ecosystem: Environmental > Aquatic > Deep subsurface >... | reverse complement strand
GTTGCGAGGGGAACAGCCCGTCCTCCCACCCCGGCAGGAACACGGCGCGAAACTCCAGCCCCTTGGCGGCGTGCAGCGTCATCACGCTGACCTTCTCGACCGCGTCCTCCTGCGCGTTGTCCATCACCAGCGAGACGTGCTCGAGGAACCCGGTGAGGTTCTCGAACTCCTGCAGCGCCTTGACCAGCTCCTTGAGGTTGTCGAGCCGCCCCGGCGCCTCTGGCGACTTGTCGGCCTTCCACATCGCGGTGTAGCCGCTCTCGTCGAGGATCACCTGCGCCAGCTCGACATGATCGCCCGCCGCCCGCGCCAATTGCGCGCGCCAGCGGTCGATGTCGGTGAGCAGACCTTTCAGCGCGCCGCGCGCCCGCGCCGTCAGCCCGCCGTCCTCGACCACCATGCGCGCCGCGTCGATCAGGCCGAGGCCGCTGGCGCGCGCGGCCGCGTTGATTTCCGCCTGCGCCTTGTCGCCCAGGCCGCGCTTGGGGGTGTTGAGGATGCGCTCGAAGGCCAGCCCGTCATCGGGTTGCGCCACCACGCGAAAATACGCCATGGCGTCGCGGATCTCGGCGCGCTCGTAGAACCGTGGCCCGCCGATCACGCGATAGGGCAGGCCGATGGTGAGAAAGCGGTCCTCGAAGGCGCGCATCTGGTGGCTGGCGCGCACCAGCACCGCCATGTCGTTGAGCGGGATCGGGTCGAGGCCGCGCGCGCCACTGCTATAGCGCTCGATCTCCTCGCCGACCCAGCGCGCCTCCTCCTCGCCGTCCCAGTGGCCGATCAGGCGCACCTTCTCGCCCTGCGACTCCTCGGTCCACAGCGTCTTGCCCAGCCGGTCCTTGTTGCCCGCGATCACCCCGCTGGCGGCGCCCAGGATATGCGGCGTGGAGCGGTAGTTCTGTTCAAGCCGGATGATCACCGCGCCGGGAAAGTCCTTCTCGAACCTCAGGATATTGCCGACCTCGGCGCCGCGCCAGCCGTAGATCGACTGGTCATCGTCGCCCACGCAGCACAGGTTGCCGCCGGTCCCCGCCAGCAGCCGCAGCCACAGATACTGCGCCACGTTGGTGTCCTGATATTCGTCCACCAGGATATATCGGAACCAGCGGCGATAGCGCGCCAGCACGTCGGGGTTGTCCTGAAACAGCCGCACGCAATGCAGCAGCAGGTCGCCGAAATCGCAGGCGTTCAGCGTGGCGAGCCGGGCCTGATAGGCGGCGTAGAGCGCGGCCCCCTTGCCCGCATACTGCGCGCCCTCCTCGGGCGGCACGGCGTCCGGCCCCAGGGCGCGGTTCTTCCAGCGGTCGATCAGCCCGGCCAGCATGCGCGGCGGCCAGCGCTTGTCGTCGATGGCCGCCGCCGAGACGACCTGCTTGAGCAGCCGTAACTGGTCGTCGCTGTCGAGAATCCCGAAATTGGATTTCAACCCGACCAGTTCGGCGTGGCGGCGCAGCAGCTTGACGCAGAGCGCGTGGAAGGTGCCCAGCCACGGCATCCCCTCGACCGCGCCGCCGATCAGCGCGCCGACGCGCAGCCGCATCTCGCGCGCCGCCTTGTTGGTGAAGGTGACCGCCAGAATCTCGTTGGGTTGCGCCTTGCCCGTCGCCAGCAGGTGCGCGATGCGCGCGGTCAGCGCGCTGGTCTTGCCGGTGCCCGCGCCCGCCAGCACCAGCACCGCGCCCTCGGTGGTCTCGACCGCCTGCCGCTGCGCCGGGTTCAGCCCGTCGAGATAGGCCGCGCGCGGCCGCGCCGCCGCGCGCTGCGACAGCGGGCGGGGGTCGAAGTCGTCGGGGTCGTCGGTCCAGATCTCGCTCATCGGCGCAAGTCTAGCGCGATGGGCCGCGCAGGGAAAGCGCATGTTCGCACAAAGTTCGCATCGCCGCCGCCTTGCCGTCGCCGCGCGCGATCAGCATATCCTTGGCAACGAAAATGGGAGGTCACCGATGTTCTTCGCCAGAAAGCCCGCCGAGATCCCGACGCCGGAGGCGGCGCTGCCGGGTCGCGCCGAGGCGATTCCCACCGCCGCGACGCATTTCGTCTCGGGCCGCCCGCTGAAGGGGCCGTTTCCGGAAGGACTGGCGCAGGCGCTGTTCGGGATGGGCTGTTTCTGGGGCGTCGAGCGGTATTTCTGGACCAAGACCGGCGTCTGGGTGACGGCGGTCGGCTATGTCGGCGGGCCGACGCCGAACCCCAGCTATCGCGAGGTGTGCACCGGGCGCACCGGCCACAACGAGGTGGCGCTGGTGGTCTATGACCCTGCGGTGACCAGCTACGCAGCCCTGCTCAAGCTGTTCTGGGAGGGGCACGACCCGACGCAGGGGATGCGGCAGGGCAATGACGTCGGCACGCAGTATCGCTCCGGGATCTACGCCTTCACCCCCGAACAGCGCGCCGAGGCGGAGGCGTCGCGCGCCGCCTGGGCCGGGCGGTTCCGCGCGCCGATCACCACCGAAATCGTGGATGCGCCGCCGTTCTACTACGCCGAGGAGTATCACCAGCAATATCTCGCCAAGAATCCCGGCGGCTATTGCGGCAATCATCCGGCCTGAGCCGGATCAGAAGTTGCGCCGCCAGCTGAGGCCCACCGAACCGCCCTTTTCCTGACCGATCTCGGTGTCGCCAATGAGGTTGTCGAAGATCTCGATCTCGACGATCACGCTGGCGGCGCCGCCGTCCACCGGCTGGCGCGCGCCGACGAACACGCCGTCGGCGAGGTTCTTGCCGACCGTCACCGAGGCGTTCTCGCCCGCGCCCTCCAGCCGCAGCACGTCCACCCCGGCGGTGGCGCGCACCGCGTCGAGCGCGCCGCCCGAGCCGTCGAACAGGGTGGCGAGGCCCGCCGCAAGCTGGATCGCCTCGCCCGCGTCGAGCGATTGCTGCGACTTGCCGAACAGCACGCGCGGCAGCACTTCGCCTTCCGGCAGGGGGGGCTGCGACTCGAAGGCTATCTCCGGCGTGGAGGCGTAGCCGCGCACCACGATTCCGCCGGTGATCCCCTCGGTTTCGCGCAACAGCGCGATGTCGAGCAGCGGATCGACCGGCGTGGCGCCGGTGAAGCGGATCGCGCCGCGCTCCATCGCGAACACCGCGCCGACCAGGCTCAGCTGGCCGCGGATGCGCTCGATCACGCCGCTCACCACCGGGGCCGCCGCCGTGCCGCCGACGCGCATGTCGATGCGCCATTCGCTGTCGAGGCCGCGCCCGCGCACGAACACGTTGCGCGGCGCCGAGATCGTGACGTCGAGCGGGATCGGCGCGCCGGGCTCCGCCACCGGCGGCGGCGGCGCGCCCTTGATGCGCACCTCGCCCAGATCGGCCACCGAGGGCGGCAGGGCGTTGACCAGCCGCGCCTCGGCCCGGTCCACCGTCACGGTCCCCGAGATGGCGGGGCTGGCGAGCGGGCCTTGCGCGCGGATGTCGGCGGAGATCTCGGCGGTCACGTCGTCGCGGCGCACCAGCACCGCGCGCGTCGCGGTAAGGGTGGCGTCGAGCGCGCCGCCGCTGAGCCGCGCGCGCGCCGACACCGGGGCCCCCGCGCCGTCGTCGGCGTCCATATCCAGTTCGAACCCGCCGTCCGGCGCGGCCTGCGAGCGGATGGTGAGGTTGGTCAGGATCGTGCCGGTCTCAAGGTTCTCATAGCGCCCGTCGCGCATCGAGACCACGCCCGCGACGGTCGGCTGCGCGAGCCGCCCCGAGACGGTGAGATCAACCGCGACGTCGCCGTCAAGCACATGGTCGGGCGCCGGGACCAGCGCCCAGAGATCGCCCAGCCGTCCCGCCCAGGTCACGCGGCCCTCCACGCCCGCGTTCGCCGGGATCGCGGGCAGCGGGCCGCCGGTGGGGCGCAGCGGCGCGGCGGCCTCAAGGCGCAGCGGCTGATCGAACGGGCCGCGCGCCTCGGCGGTCGCGCTCAGCCGGGCGCCGTTCCAGCGCGCGTCGGCGTCGATGTCGAAGCCGTCCTCGCCCAGATCGACGCCGCTCGGCCTCAGCCCGCGCCCCTGCGCCGAGATCTCCGCCCGCGCGTTGCCGGGGCGGGTGTCGAAGCGCGCCCGCGCGTCGAGCGCGCCCGCGTCGAGCGGCGCGTCGGCGAGCCGCGCCAGCGGCGCAAGATCGTCCATCGCCAGCGTCAGATCGCCCGACAGCCCGTCGGGATGCAGCGCCGCCGCGCCGGTGAGCGCGCCGCCGGGCAGGCTGAGGTCGATGCCGTCGAACCGGGTGCTGGCGCCTGTCGCGATGCGCAGCGGCGCGCGCAGCGCCGCCGCCGCGTCGCCATAGGCCGCCGTGAAAGCGGAGATCACCGCCGAGGGCGCGGCGGCGGCGGCGTCGATGCGCGCGGCGGCGTCCAGCGCCAGCGCAGGCCCGTCCCGCATCGCGCCGCGCGCGGTCAGCGTGGCGTCGATGGCCGAAAGCGGCCCGCGCGCCGCGGCCGACGCGGCGGCGATGGTCGCGGGTCCGGCCTCGGAGGGGCCGACGCTGGCGGTTGCGTCGATGCGCGGCGCGGCGCCCAGCGCGTCGTCCACCACCGCCCGCACTGTCAGCGCCCCCAGCCGGGCGCCGGGCAGGGTGGCGGGCGCGGCGTTGAGATCGGCGGTCAGCCGCGCCACGCCCTCCGCTTGCGCCAGCGCGGCGTCGAGCGTGACGCGCGGCGTGGCGGCGCCGCCGGCGGCGACCTGCTCCAGCAACGCCGTCAGCGCGCCCTGCGGCGCGGCCAGCAGGTCGCGCCCGTTCGCCTCGACGCGCAGCGCGCCGACCGTCGCCCCCGCCGCCGCGACGCCGGAGGCGGTCAGCACGCCCCGCGCGGCGGGCGCGGCGATCAGGTCTTCGCCCGATCCCTCGAAGCGCAGCTCGGCCACGGTCGCGTCGGCGGCGGGGTAGGCGAGGGCGCGCGCGGTCAGCACCGCCTCCACCGCCGGAGCGGCCAGCAGGTCGCGGCCCTCGCCCTCCAGCCGCGCCTGCGCGACGCTGGCGCCCATCGCCTCCAGCCCCGAGACGCTCAGCACGCCCCGCGCGGCGGGCGCGGCGATCAGGTTCTCGCCCGATCCCTCGAACCGCGCCTCCGCCACCGTCGCCCCGGCGGCGGCGAGGTCGGCGGCGCGCAGCGTCGCGGTCGCGCGCGGCGCCGCGCCCAGCGCGTCTCGCGCGGTCACGTCGATGTCGAGCGTCCCCGCGCGGGCGTCGAAGCCGGAGAGGTCGCGCGCCTGTCCCGTCAGCGTCACGGTCTGCGTGTCGTCCTCGGGGCGCAGCGCCAGCTTCAGCGTCGCCGCGCCGGTCAGCGGCGCGTCCAGAAGCTGCGACAGCGGCCCCAGATCGGCCAGCCGCGCGTCGAGCGCGCCCTCCGCCAGGCGCGCGTCGAGGTCATAGGCGACCGCGCCGCTGACCTGCGCGCCCAGCGCGGCGGCGATCAGGTTATCCAGGCTCAGGCGGTTGTTCTCGAACAGAAAACTGGTGGCGAGTTCGGCGGGGCCGAAGCGCGAGCCTTCCGAGAACAGCGACACCCGCCCCGCAGGCGCCGCGCCCAGCGTCACGTCATGCGACAAGTCCAGCCGCCCATAGGTCTCACCGAGATAGGCGATGTCGCGCAGCAGGGCGGTTCCGGCGATGTGCGGGGCGCTGAGCGCGCCGTCGAGCCGCCCGGCGATCTCGAAGGCGCCTGCGGCGTCCTGATCGTAGGCCAGCGCGAGCGGGCGCAGATCCTGCGTCGCCAGCCGATAGTCCAGCGCCGCCGCGTCCGCCTTGATGTCGGCGCGCCCGGCGGCCTCAAGCGTCAGCAGCGGCGAGGCGAGGCGCAAGGTCTCCAGCGTCACCGCCGCGCCGTCGTAGAGGCCGCGCGCGTTCAGCGCCGTGCGGCCCATGGTGTCGGCGGCGACGCGGTCGATGCGCAGGCCGTCCAGCGCGCCGTTCACGTCAAAGCCGATCTCGGCGCCGCGCACGGTGACGGTGGTGGCCAGCCGCGCGTCGCCCACATCCACAGGCGCCGTCTCAAGCCCTTGCAGCGTCAGCGCGCCGGTCGCGGTCAGATCGCCCACCGCGCCCTTCACGGAACCGTCGAAACCCGCGCCGCGAAAGTCCACGCCTTCGGCCAGCGCCGACAGCCCGGCCCCCGCCGCCAGCGCCACCTCAAGGTCGAGCGCGCCGCTGACCCGGTTGAAGAAGCCAGTCGCGTCGAGGGTGAGCTCCGGCGAGCGGATCGCGCCCTCGTCGATTCGGATCAGCCCGGCGTCGTCCTCGCTGACGCGCGCCGCCAGCCGCGCCTCAGCGCCCAGCACGGTCGCGATCTCGGGCGCCATCGCCGGGCCGGGGCGCACCGACACCCGCGCATCCACGCTCAGCGGCGGACCGACCACCACGGTCGCGGCGCCGTCGGCGGTGAACACCCGCTCCGCCTCGGCGTCGAAGGTCATGCGCCAGTCGTCGAGCGGCCCGTCGGCGTCGATGCGCAGGCGCGCGGCGCTGTCGGCGGGAAAGCCCGCCAGTTCCGCCGCCACGCCGCCCGGCCCCTCGTCGGCCGTCAGCTTGAGCCGCAGCGCGGGCGTCGCGAAGGTGCGCAGATAGTCGAGCGCGATGGCGCCTTGCACGGCGTCGGTGCGGCGCAGCGTCAGGCGCGCCGATTGCTCGTCGCCCTCGTCGCGCAGCGCGCCTTCGGCGTCGAAGGCCAGCGACTGCTCGGTGAACACCCCGGCCGCGATCGACACGCCGTCCAGCCGCAGCGCCTCGACGCGCGTGGTCAGCGGCGCGCGGGGCCAGGCGAACACGCTGCGCGGCGGGGCCTCCTGCTCGGGCGGGGCCAGCTCCACGCCCGCAGGCTGCGGCGCGCGCAGCACCCGCACGCCGCGCGCGGCCATGCGGCTGATCTCGATCTCGCCGCGCAGGATGCGGCGCGCGTTCCACGACAGCCCGACGCCGTCGATCTCCAGCCAGACCCCGTCGCCGTCGGCGACCTTGACGCCGACCAGCTCCGTCACGCCGTCCTCGTCGCGCGCCACGCCGTCGGCGGTGATCTCCAGTTCGCCCGGCGTGCTGATCCGCGACAGGGCGAACTGCACCATCGAATTCTGCAGGCCCAGGAGCGAGAACTGCGCCTGCGCCTGCGGCGGCGCGACCAGCAGCGACAGCGCCAGCGCGAGGGGGGCCGCGCGGCGCATCAGAACGCCTGCCCGATGGACAGGTAGATCTGGAAGTTGTCGTCTTCCTCGCGCTTGTTCACCGGCACGCCCACGTCCACCCGGATCGGTCCCACGGGAGAGAAATACCGCAAACCCACGCCTGCGGCGATCTGAAAACCCTCGTCGAACACCGGCGCAGGCTCCTCGCTGACCGATCCGCCCTCGACGAACAGCGCGAAGCCGATGTCGCCGAACGCCTGCGCGCGCAACTCCGCGCCAAGCTCGACCACCGACAACCCGCCCAGCGGGTCGCCGTTCTCGTCGATCGGGCCGATGAACCGCTCGGCATAGCCGCGCACCGAGCCGCCGCCGCCGGAAAACAGCCTGCGGCTGGCCGGCACGTCGGCGTCGTCCGCCGCGATGATCGAGCCCAGCCGCCCGCGCGCGGCCAGGATATAGCGGCGTTCGGCGTCGATGGGGTAATAGGTGGAGGCGGTGGCGTCGAGGCGCGTGAACAGCGGCGCGCCGCCGCCCTCGGCATAGCCGGTGAACGGGATGACGTTGGCGTTCAGCCGGAAACCCCGCGTGGGGTTCAGCGGGTCGTCGGTGTCGTCGAACAGCGCCGACACCGGCAGGCCCGCCAGCACGAACTGGCGCGATCCGTCGGTGTCGGTGATGTCGGTGTATTCCAGCAGTCCCCCGGCGCTGACGGTCCAGAACCGCCCGATCCTGCGCTCAAGGCCCGCCGCCAGAACGGCGCCGGTCTCGTCGAAGGCGTCGTTTTCGAGGTTGCGCAGCTCAAGCCCGGCGATGAAATCCTGCCCCGGCCGCAGGTATTGCGGCTCGCGATAGCGCAGCTGCACACGCTGTTCCTCAAGGCCCAGCGTCGCCTCGACGCGCCCGGTCTCGTTGGCGCCGAACAGGTTGCGGTGCTCCAGCGCGCCGCGCAGCGCAAAGCCCGTGTCGGTGGACCAGCGCCCGCCCGCCGTCACCGTGCGCCGCTTGCCCTCCTCCAGCCGCGCGACGATCGGCGCGGCCTCACCCTCGGGCGGCTCTTCGGGCGGGGTCGCCGATCCGGCGTCGAACAGGCCGGTCTCGATCAGCGCCCGCTGGAACGCGGCCACCTTGCGCGCGTCATAGGGCGCGCCTTCCTCCCAGGTCTGGTAGGTGCGCAGATACTCCGGCTTGACCCGGCGCAGGCCTTCGAACGCGACCGGGCCGAACACGAAGAACGGGCCTGCGGCGATGGCGCTGTCCACCTCGATCTGCGCCGCGTCCATGTCGGCGACGGCGTCGCGGCCGCGCGCCTCGGCGTAGGGGCGCCCGCTGTTGCGCAGGGCGATCACGGCGGCGGTCTCGGCGTCGAGAATCGGGCGCGCGGCGGCGATGGCGCCCACCGGCGACCCCAGCGCGCGCGCGTCCAGCGCGGCGGGCGGCGTTCCGCCGTCGTCGATCAGGATGAAGCGGTGTTCGGCCAGCGTGAACGGGCGGCCCGGCGTCACCGTGACGGTGACCAGCGCAGGCGCGCCTTCGGTCTCGGGCGGGGTGACGGCGACCGTCGCATCGGCCTCGTAATAGCCGAACGAGCGCAGGATGCGCTTGACGGTGGTCACGTCGTCGAGCGCGCGGCGGCGCAGGAAGGCGGGGCTTTGCGCGCCGTCGGCCTGTCGGCGGAACACGCCCAGCGATTGGCGCAGCAGGGCGTCGATCTCCTCGGAAGGCGCGCCGTCGAGCGCCACCGCATAATCGAGCGCCGTCTCGGGTTTCTCGAAGGTCAGCGGCGCCCCGGCGTCGCGCGCGCCGCACGCGGCCAGCGTCAGCGCCAGCGCCGCCGCCGTCAGCGGCGCGCGCCATGGTCGGGGGCGCCGGGTGCGCGCGGGGGGCTTTCTGCGACTGCTCACGGCGCGCAGAAAGCCCTTAACGGCCGCTCCCGTCAACCCATGGGATAGGCTGGGATCGGGCGCTCAGCGCGGGAAGTTGCCGTCGGTGTTGCGTCCGAAGGCGGCGTCCTCCAGCGCCACGATGCGGCGGCGCGACTCGTCGGCAAAGCCGCGCAGCCGCTCCATCGAGGTCTCGGTCTCGACGCGCATGATCCGCATCTCGGCCAGCACTTCGGCCTTCAGCGCCGCCGCGTCGTTGAGGGTGAAGCTCTCGTGCTGCTGGCGGGTGCGCCATTCCTCCAGCGAGTTGATGCGTTGCAGGGCCACGGCGCCGATCGAGACGCCGGTGATGAACATCAGCACCATCGGCATGGCGCGGAGCATCATTTCGACGGCGCCCTGCGAAGGCGGCGGCGGCGGCAGCGCGAGATAGGTGTTGTGATGGCCGATATCTGCCGGCTCGCCGCCTGGCTGCTGGCTCGACGGCGCTGAACTTGCATGAAACATGACTCTCACCAATAAAAATGTTGAAACAGGGGGGGAGGGGGTGCGGGCGGAAAAAAGGCGTCGCGCCCGAACCTTGCGTAATATTCCTTAAATTTGCGCTAAAGTGGCGGCGCGTGCCGGCGATTGTTCAGCGCAGGCTGGCGCAGAACCGCTGGATGCGGGCGCAGGCCTCGCGCAGCGTGGCGTCGGCGGCGGCGTAGGACACCCGGAAATGCGGGCTGAGGCCAAAGGCGGCGCCGAACACCACCGCCACGCCTTCGGCCTTCAGCAGTTCGGCGCAAAACGCTTCGTCGCTGTCGATCCGCGCGCCGGAGGGCGCCGTTTTGCCGATCGCCCCCGCGCAGGACGGATAGACGTAGAACGCCCCCTCCGGCGTGGGGCAGCTCAGGCCCTGAGCGTCGTTCAGCATCGCCACCACCAGATCGCGGCGGCGCAGAAAGGCCGTGCGGCTGGTCTCGATATAGTCCTGCGGCCCGTTCAGCGCCTCCACCGCCGCCCACTGGCTGATCGAGCAGGGGTTGGTGGTGCTCTGGGTCTGCACCGTGCGCATCGCGTCCACCACCGCCTTCGGCCCGGCGCAATAGCCGATGCGCCAGCCGGTCATCGCATAGGCTTTTGAGACGCCGTTGACGGTGAGCGTGCGCTCGTAGAGCGCAGGGGCGACCTGCGCCGGGGTGGCGAAGGAAAAACCGGGGTAGGCGATGTGCTCATACATGTCGTCGGTCATCGTCCAGACATGCGGATGACGTTCAAGAACGTCGGTCAGTCCCTTCAGTTCGCTTGCGGAATAGCCTGCGCCGGAGGGGTTGGACGGCGAGTTGAAGATGAACCATTTCGTGCGCGGCGTGATCGCGGCCTCCAGCGCCTGCGGCGTCAGCTTGAAGCCGCCCGCCAGCGTGGTCGGCGCGATCACCGGCTCGCCGCCCGCCAGCCGCGTCATGTCGGGATAGCTGACCCAGTAGGGCGCCGGGATGATCACCTCGTCGCCGGGGTTCAGCGTGGCGAGCAGCGCGTTGAACAGCACCTGCTTGCCGCCGGTCGAGACCATCACCTGAGACGGATCGTAGGCAAGCCCGTTCTCGCGCCTGAACTTGGCGACGATCGCCGCCTTGAGCTCGGGGATGCCGTCGGGCGCGGTGTATTTGGTCTCGCCCCGGTCGATGGCGGCCCTGGCGGCGGCCTTGATGTTGTCGGGCGTGTCGAAATCCGGCTCGCCCGCCGACAGCGCGATCACGTCGCGCCCCTCGGCCTTGAGCGCGCGCGCCATCTGGGTGATCGCCACGGTGGGCGAGGGTTTTACGCGGGCGAGGGCGTGGGAGAGCAGGGTCATCGGCGCGGGCTCCGGGGTTGGGCGTCATCTTGTCTATGCCCGCCCCGCGCGCCGGTCCAGCGGGCGAAGGCGCGCCCGTCGATCACCATCAGCCCCAGCGCCAGCAGCGCGAACCCCGCCAGCGCGGCGCCGCCCAGCCGCTCACCCAGAAACGCGGCGCCCAAGGCTATCGACACCGGCGGAATCATCAGCGTCACCAGCATCAGGTTCGCCGCGCCCGCAAGGCGCAGGATGCGGAAATACAACAGATACGCCGCCGCCGTGCCGATCGCGGCATACCACGCCACGGCGGCCCAGGCGGTCAGGCTCAGCCGCAGCGACGGCGCGCCCTCGACCGCCAGCGCCAGCGGCGCCACGATCAGGGTGGAGGCGGTCAGCATCCCCGCCGCCGCCGCCACCGGCGACAGCCCGCCCAGCCGCCGCTTCGCCCAGACCGACGCCAGCGCATAGGACAGCGCGCCCAGCGTCACCGCGCCTTGCGCCGCCGAACGCAGGTCCAGCCCGCGCAGCGCGTCGGCGCCGATGATCGTCACCACCCCGCCGAACCCCAGCGCCACGCCCAGCGCGCGCCGCGCGGTCAGCCGCTCGTCGGCCAGCATCAGCGCGGCGACCAGCGCGCCGAAGATCGCGGTGGCGGCGTTGAAAATCGCCACCAGCCCGGTCTCGATATGGGTCTGACCCCAGGCCATCAGCGAGAACGGAATCACGTTGTTGAGCAGCCCCATCACCGCCAGCGCCCGCCATGCGCGGGCCGAGCGCGGAACCGCCTCGCCGCGCAAGGCCGCAACAAGCCACAGCAGCGCCGCCGCCCAGAACACCCGGTGCAGCACGGCGGTCAGCGGCCCCATCTCGCGCAGCGCCAGCGCGATCGAGAAGAACGAGCCGCCCCAGATCAGCGCCAGCAGCGTCAGCAGCGCCCATGCGGCGCGGGAAAGACGGATGGGCGCAGGCGGCATGACGATGCTCCGGTTGCTTCGGTTGGACCATGGGCCGCGCGGCGGGGTGCGCGCCACCCGGTTCCTGCGCGCGCGGCGAGGCGTTAGGGTCGGGTCGCGACAGGACAGGAGGGCCGCCCGATGACCAAGGATTACTTCGACGACGCCGCCGCCACCTTTGGCGACCGCATGGCGGCGGCGCGCGACCGGCTGGGCCTGACGCAGGCGCAGCTTGCGCAGCGCATCGGCGTGAAGGCGCAGACCATCGCGGCGTGGGAGCAGGACCGCGCCGAACCGCGCGCCAACCGGTTGCAGATGCTGGCGGGGATGCTCAACGTGTCGATGGTCTGGCTGATGACCGGCGCGGGCGAAGGGGTGGCGGCGCCCGGCGCTGAGCCGCGCGACGCGGCGCTGCTCTCGGCGCTGGGCGCGCTGCGCGAGACGCGGCTGGCCCACGCGCGGGTGGGTGAGCGGCTGGCGCGGCTGGAAAATCAGGTGCAGGCGCTGGTCAACCGCGCCTGAGGGGGCTTTGCGCGCCGCGCGCCCGCGCCTATGGTCGCGCGGAAAAGTCGGGGAGAGCGGCGGCGGTGAAATTCGGCATCGACATCGGCGGCACCAAGATCGCGGGCGCGGTGATCGGCGCCGACGGGCGCGAGATCGCCGCCACGCGGCTCCCCAATCCGAAGGGCGACTACGCCGGCACGATCGCCAACGTGGCGGCGGTGACGCGCACGTTGTGCGAGACGCTGGGCGTCGCGCTCGACCGGCTGGGGGTCTGCGTCTCGGGCAACGTGCAGGGCGCCAGCGGCGAGGTGCGGCTGGGCACCGCGCGCTGGATCAACGGCCACCCGTTCCGCGACGACATCGCGGCGGCGGTCGGCGCGCCGGTGCGGCTGGCCAACGACGCCGACTGCTTCGCGCTGTCGGAAGCGGCGGACGGCGCAGGCGCAGGCCTGCGCTCGGTGTTCGGGGTGATCCTGGGCACCGGGGTCGGCGGCGGCTTTGTGGTGGAGGGCCGTCTGGTGACCGGCGCGCGCGGCATCGCGGGCGAGTGGGGCCACATCCCGCTGCCGCGCGCCGCGGCGGACGAACTGGCGGCGGGGCCGTGCAGCTGCGGCCGCTTCGGCTGTCTCGAGACGCTGCTTTCCGGCGGCGCGCTGGCGGCGGAGTTCACCCGCGTCACCGGGCGCGCGGCGGCGGACGCGCGCGCGGTCGCCGCGCTGGCGGAGGCCGGCGACGCGCAGGCGAGCGCGGCCTTCGACCGCTATGAGGAGCGTCTGGGCCGCGCGCTGGCGATGGTGGTCAACCTGATCGAGCCGGACGCCTTCGTGTTCGGCGGTGGCGTCTCCAACGTCGCGCGCATCTACGCCAACACCCCCGCGCTGATGACGCCGCATGTGTTCGGCGGCGTCTGCGAGACGCGGCTGTTGCGCAACGCCCATGGCGACAGCTCCGGCGTGCGCGGCGCGGCGCGGCTGTGGGATCACTGAAAAGGGAAGGGGCCGCCGATGGCCGAGACACGCGAGACACGCCTGAAGCGCCTGCGCATCCGCTGCTGGCGGCGCGGCACCAAGGAGATGGACCTGCTGCTGGGGCCGTTCGCCGACGGGCCGCTGGCCGCGCTCGACGACGCCGCGCTCGACGCCTTCGAGGCGATGATCGCCGAGAACGATCAGGACCTCTACGCCTGGATCAGCGGCGCCGCCGCGGCCGACGCGCGCCATGTTCCCGCGCTGGCGCAAGTGGCGGCGCATCACGGAATACCGTTTCAGAAGGGGTGAGCGCGATGGCGACCGCAGGGACGACGATCGGATTCGTCGGGTTGGGCAACATGGGCCTGCCGATGCTGCGCAACCTGCTCAAGGCCGGCCACGCGGTGCGCGCCTTCGACCTCAGCGACGCGGCCAAGGCGGCGGCGCGCGACGCGGGGGCGACGGCGGCCGACAGCGCGGCGGACGCCGTGGCGGGCGCCGAGGCGGTGGTGACGGCGCTGCCCGCCGCGCGGCATGTCAGGGCGGTTTATCTGGGCGAAGGCGGCATTCTCGCCGCCGCGCCTGCGGGCGCGCTGTTCATCGACTGCTCGACCATCGACGTCGAGACCGCGCGCGCCGTCTCGGCGGCGGCGGGCGCGGCGGGGCGCAGGATGCTCGATTGCCCGATGTCGGGCGGCGTCGGCGGCGCGACGGCGGGGACGCTGACGTTCATGGTCGGCGGGGCGGCGGCGGATTTCGACGCGGCGCAGCCGATCCTGCGCGCGATGGGCAAGAACATCTTTCACGCGGGCGGGCCGGGGGCGGGCGCCGCGGCGAAGATCTGCAACAACATGATGCTGGCGATTCAGATGATCGCGGTCAGCGAAGGCTTCAACCTGGCCGCAAAGCTGGGGCTGGAGGCGCAAAAACTCTACGACATCTCCTCGACCGCGACGGCGCGCTGCTGGTCGCTGAACGACTATTGCCCGGCGCCGGGCCCGGTTCCGGCGGCGCCATCCAATCGCGGCTATGCGCCGGGGTTCGCCGCCGACCTGATGCTGAAGGATCTGCGAATCGCCATGGAGGCGGCGCAGGCGGCCGGCGCGATCACGCCGATGGGCGCGCAGGCGACGCAGCTTTACGCGATGATGGCCGCCGCCGGGCGCGGCGGCGACGACTTTTCCGGCGTGATCCGCTATCTCGACGGCCAATCCTGACGGATTTTCGCCTGCATTAACCGACTGTTCCGATTTATCGCGAAATGTCGCGACGAACGTGAAATACATCGGGAGCAGGCTATGAGCATTCAGGGCAAGGCCGTCGTCGCGCCGTCCGACCTTCCGGCGGACGCCCCGACCGGACGCTATGTCGATACGCTGGCGCTGGTGGAGCGGCTGCACCGTCTGTTGCTGGATGTGATCAAGGACGAATTCGAGCGGCTGGGCCTGCTGGACGTGAACCCGGTGCAGGCGCTGCTGCTGTTCAACATCGGCGACAACGAGGTGACGGCGGGCGAGTTGAAGTCGCGCGGCTATTACCAGGGGTCCAACGTCTCCTACAACCTCAAGAAACTGGTCGAGGCCGGCTATATGCACCACCAGCGGTGCGGGGTGGACCGGCGCGCGGTGCGTATCAAGCTGACCGAAAAGGGCCGCGCGATCAGGCAGTCGGTCGGCGCGCTGTTCGACCGCCACGCCGACGATCTGGCGGCGCGCGGCCTGTTCGGCGGCGAGGCGGGCGCCGAGGTGGCCAGCGGCCTGCGCCGGATCGAACGCTACTGGACCGAGCAGATCCGCTATATCTACTGAGCAATCGTCGGGATTTTTCGGCTTGCGACGCTTTTGCGCGGCGTCGGCGCGGAAACGAAAAAAAAACTGGTCCGGGCGCATCAAGAAAGGGCCGACGAATCAAGGGAAACAGAGTAGCTTTTTGCGCGAGGCGATACGGGTCGGCTTGATGGTGCAGTGCCCCCGTAATAAGAACGCGAAACAGCGTGGACGACGAGCAAGAGATGGCGACAACCGGGACGGCAACCCTCCGGGGCTTCGACTCGTATCGGGTCAGCCTTGGCGATGAGATGCGCGGTGAGCGCGCTTCGCTCGGCAAGTCCTTGCTGGACGTGCAGCGCGACCTGCGCATCAAGGCCGCGCACATCGACGCCATCGAAAACTCCAACCCCGGCGCCGTGCCCTACAAGGGGTTCGTCACCGGCTATGTCCGCGCCTACGCCCGCTATCTGGGCATGGACGAGGACGTGGTGCTGCGCCGTTTCTGCGCCGAGTCGGGGTTCGAGCCGACCGGCGTTTCAGCGGGGCGCGCCGCCGATCTGCGCGCTGCGGACGGGCGCGCCGCAGGTGGGCGCTCCGGCGCCGGTTCAGGCAATCGGCGCGACGATCTGGACGCGGTGATCGCAGGGTCGCGGCTGGCGGCGGCGTCGCGCTCGGCGTCGGTCAGCGCCGATCTGGGCTCGACGCTGCGCGGGCTGGGCTCGCTGTCGGTGCTGCTGGCGCTGGTCGGCGGGCTTGGCTATGGCGCGTGGAGCCTGCTGGAGAATATCCAGCGCGTCGATTTCGCGCCGCTGCCGCAGGCGCCCGAGGCGCTGGCCGCCGCGCCCGATCTCGACGCCATGACGCGCATCGCCCGCGCCGGCGCCGTGCCCGCGCCGATCATCGACGCGGCGGCGCTGGCGGCGGTCTATGCGATGCAGGAGGTCGCGCCGCCCCGGCTGGAGATGCGCGACGGCCCGATCTCAGCGCTCGACCCCGCGCGCAGCGGCGTCTATGCGGCGGCCCCGCAGGCCCCCGGCGGCGACGCGCTGAGCGTGCCGCTCGACCCCGCGCTCGCCGCCGCCGTGGCGGCGGCGGTGGAGACGGTGCTGGCGGAGAGCGACAGCGCGGCGGCGCCCGTGGGTGCGGCGCCCGGCGCGCCGAAAGGCGTGGCGCTGGTCGCGGACGGCGACGCCTGGGTGCGGGTGCGCAACGCCACCGGCGGCGTGGTGCATGAGGCGCTGATGAAGGCCGGTCAGGTCTGGCGGGCGCCCGAGGGCGCCGAGGGTCTCACCCTGCGCGCGGGCAACGCCGGCGGCGTGTTCCTTGAGGTTGACGGCGCGCGCTATGGCCCGCTGGGCCAGCCGGGCGCCGTGGTCTCCAACATTCTGCTCGACGCGGAGGCGGTGCGCCGGGTTTTCTCGGTGGCGGGCGCGTCGCGGCCCGAGCCTGCCGCAGGCGTGGCGCAAACCGCGCTCGCGACGCCATGACCATCGACGCAGGCCGCGCTTCGGGCTAGTTTCTGGCGCAGGCTTCCGTCGTTGAGAGACCGCAGATGAGCATCCGTCCCTGGCGCGACATCGCGCGCCGCCAAAGCCGCCGCATCATGGTGGGGAACGTGCCGGTGGGCGGCGACGCGCCGATCACGGTGCAGACCATGACCAACACGCTCACCTCGGACGCGCGCGCCACCATCGCGCAGGTGATCGCCTGCGCCGAGGCGGGCGCCGACCTCGTGCGCGTCTCCTGCCCCGATGAGGACAGCACCCGCGCCCTGCACGAAATCGTGCGCGAAAGCCCGGTGCCGATCATCGCCGACATTCACTTTCACTACAAACGCGCCATCGAGAGCGCCGAAGCGGGCGCCGCCTGCCTGCGCATCAACCCCGGCAACATCGGCAAGGCCGACCGGGTGCGCGAGGTGATCAAGGCGGCGCGCGACCACGGCTGCGCGATGCGCATCGGCGTCAACGCCGGCAGCCTTGAGCCGCACCTGCTGGAGAAATACGCCGAACCCTGCCCCGACGCGATGGTGGAGAGCGCGCTTGAGCACGCGAAGATATTGCAGGACAACGATTTTCACGAATTCAAGATCAGTGTGAAAGCCTCGGACGTGTTCCTGACCGCCGCCGCCTATCAGGCGCTGGCCGACGCCTGCGACCATCCGCTGCATCTGGGCGTGACCGAAGCGGGCGGCTTGCGCGCGGGCACGATCAAGAGCGCGATCGGGCTGGGCAACCTGCTCTGGGGCGGGATCGGCGACACGCTGCGCGTCAGCCTTTCGGCCGATCCGGTCGAGGAGGTGAAGGTCGGCTACGACATCCTGAAGTCGCTGAACCTGCGCCATCGCGGCGTGACGATCATCTCCTGCCCGTCCTGCGCGCGGCAGGGCTTTGACGTGATCCGCACCGTCGAAGCCCTCGAAAAGCGGCTTGAGCATGTCAAGACGCAGATGACGCTGTCGATCATCGGCTGCGTGGTGAACGGGCCGGGCGAGGCGCGCGAGACCGACATCGGCTTCACCGGCGGCGGCGCCGGGGCGGGCATGGTTTATCTCGCCGGCTTGCAGGACCACAAGATCGACAACGCGAAGATGCTCGACCATCTGGTTGAACTGGTTGAGAAAAAGGCAGAGGAAATCGAGGCCGCCCGCGTGCTTTCGCAGGCGGCGGAGTGATGCGGCGCGTGGCGCTGTGGCTGGTCGCGCTGCTGCTGGCCGCGGCGGTGGCGGGGGCCGCCTATGTGCGGCTGGCGCCGGACGACCCCGCCGCGTGGCATGTCGATCCGCTGTCGGACGCCAGCACCGGGCGGCCCAACGAGGCGCGCATCCTGCCGCAGGGCGGTGCGGCGGATGCGGTCGTCAGCCCGGTTTTCGCGATGACGCCCGAGGCGCTGATGCGCCGCTTCGACGCCGCCGCCATGGCCGACGCGCGGGTGACGCGGCTGGCGGGCGGGACGGAGGCGCTGTTTGCGACCTATGTGCAGCGCTCCGCCATGTTCGGCTGGCCCGATTACATATCCGTGCGCGCGGTGGCGGTGGAGGGCGGCGCCGCGCTCGCCGTATGGTCGCGCTCGCGCTATGGCTACAGCGACATGGGCGTCAACCGCGCGCGGGTCGAGCGCTGGCTGGCGGCGACATCCGGCTGAGGCCTTCGGGCGCGCAGCCGTCGCGCTCCTTGCGCCAGGCCGGAGTGTTGAGCGACATCGCGCAGCGGGCGGTGAAGCTGCGCCCGTCCACGCGCAGGCAGGCGGTATCGCCCAGCTCCACCCGCGCGCCGCGATTGGTGCAGTAGCAATCGGGATAGGAGAAGCCGTCCTTCGGCCTGGGCCGCGTCTGGTGATAGTCCTGCGCGGCCAGCGGCGCGGCGAGGGCGACGAGGATCGCGACCAGCGTTCTCATGGCGTTCAGCTTAGCGCAAGCCGGCCTTGCGCGCGAGCGTGCTGAGCGCGCGGCTTGACCGCGCGGCCCGCGCAGGCGAAAGACCGCGCCCATGATCCCCGATGACAAAGTGCAGGCGCTGATCGCGCGGTTCGAGTTCCTTGAGGCGAAGCTCTCCGCCGGGGGCGGCGGCGCCGATTTCATCCGGCTGTCGCGCGAATACGCGCAGTTGCGGCCGGTGATCGCGCAGGTGCAGGCGTGGCGGCGGCTGACCGCCGACATCGCGGGCGCCGAGGCGCTGCTGGCCGACCCGGAGATGCGCGCGCTGGCGCAGGAGGAGCTGTCGGCGCTGCGCGCGAAGCTGCCCGAGGCCGAGCGCGCCGTGACGCTCGCCCTGCTGCCGCGCGACGAGGCCGACGCGCGCCCGGCGATCCTCGAGATCCGCGCCGGGACCGGCGGCGACGAGGCGGCGTTGTTCGCGGGCGATCTGTTCCGCATGTATTGCCGCTACGCCGAGACGAAGGGCTGGCGCGTCGAGCTACTCGACGAAAGCCCCGCCGAGCTGGGCGGCTATCGCGAAGTGGTGGCGGCGGTGCGCGGCGAGGGCGTGTTCGCGCGGCTCAAGTTCGAATCGGGCGTCCACCGGGTGCAGCGCGTGCCCGCCACCGAGGCGCAGGGCCGCATCCACACCTCCGCCGCCACGGTGGCGGTGCTGCCCGAGGCCGAGGAGGTGGACGTCGAGATCCGCCCCGAGGACATCCGCATCGACACCATGCGCGCCAGCGGCGCCGGCGGCCAGCACGTCAACACCACCGACAGCGCGGTGCGCATCACCCATCTGCCGAGCGGCATCGTGGTGACCTCCGCCGAAAAATCGCAGCACCAGAACCGCGCCCGCGCGATGGAGGTGCTGCGCGCGCGGCTGTTCGACAAGGCCCGCCGCACGGCCGACGACGCCCGCGCCGCCGAGCGCAAGGGGCAGGTCGGCTCCGGCGACCGCTCCGAGCGCATCCGCACCTACAACTTTCCGCAAGGCCGCATGACCGACCACCGCATCAACCTCACGCTCTACCGGCTCGACCAGATCATGCAGGGCGATCTGGACGAGGTGGCCGATGCGCTGGCGGCGGCGGATCAGGCGGCGCGCATGGCCGAGATGGAGACGTGACCGGACAAGCCACCCGCGCGGCGGCGCTGAAGGCGGCGACCGCGCGGCTGGCGGCGGCGGGCATCGAGGGCGCGGCGCGCGACGCGCGGCTTCTGATGCGCCACGCAAGCGGGCTGGAGGCGGTTGCGCTGTCCGCCGCGCTCGACGCGCCGATGGGCGCGGCGGAGGCCGCGCGGTTTGACGCGCTTGTGGCGCGGCGCGCGGCGCGCGCGCCGCTCAGCCATGTCACCGGCGCGCGGGAATTCTGGGGGTGCCGCTTTGCGGTGAGCGCGGCGGTGCTCGACCCCAGGCCCGAGACCGAGGCGCTGGTCGCCTGGGCGCTGGAGGAGGCCGCGCCCGCGCGGGTGCTGGATCTGGGCGTCGGCTCGGGCTGCATCCTGCTCAGCCTGCTGGCGGCGTGGCCGCAGGCGCAGGGCCTTGGCGTGGACGCCAGCGAAGCGGCGCTTGACGTGGCGCGCGGCAACGCCCACGCGCTGGGGCTGGCGGCGCGGGCGCGGTTTGTCGCGGGAGACTGGCTGCGCGGCGTCGAGGGGCGCTTTGACGTGATCGCCGCCAATCCGCCGTATCTGACCCGCGCCGAGATGGACGCGCTGTCGCCCGAGGTGCGCGCCGAGCCGGCGCTGGCGCTGGACGGCGGCGCCGACGGACTGGACGCCTATCGCGCCATCGCCGCCGGGCTGGCGGCGGCGCTGGCGCCCGGCGGCGCGGCGTTCTTCGAGGTCGGCGCCGGGCAGGCGCAGGACGTGGCCGCGCTGTTGCGCGCCGCCGGGCTGGGGGCGATCGGGATCCGCGCCGATCTGGACGGGCGCGCGCGCGTTGTCCGCGTCCGGCGCGATTAGCTGTTGTTTGCGCGCGCGGCGGCGTTATAAGCTGCATGTGCAGCGGATGCGCGCGAGGGCGTGCGTCGGGGGAACGCTGGCGCGCGATACAGATCGCGATATCGGGCATGCAAGGCGGATGGCGGGGCGCAAGGCGCTTCAGCGCGCGCGCCTTGCATCGTGCGCCCGGCCGACCCTCGGGCAAAAGGTGAACCAACAGTGCAGATGAGACCACCCAACAAGAACCGCAACAACCGCAACAAGAGCGGTCGCAAGCCCATCGGCAACGTCTCCAGCCGCGTCTATGAGAGCGCGGGGCCGGAGGGCAAGGTGCGCGGCACGCCGCAACAGATCATCGAGAAATATCTCAACATGGCGCGCGACGCCCAGACCTCGGGCGACCGGGTGATGTCGGAGAACTTCCTCCAGCACGCCGAGCACTACATCCGCCTGCTGAGCGCCGCGCAACAGGCGCTGGACGATCGCCGGGCGCAGGGCCAGCCCGGCGGCCAGCGCGAGGGCGACGAGTCGGGCCGCGACGACGACGATTTCGAGGGTTTTGTGGACCGCTTCACCCAGCCCGAGCGCCCGGCGCCGCAGCATGACGAACGTGCGGCGCCGCAGGCGAACGGCGTGGCGCAGTCCGCCGACCCCAGGGACCAGCCGCGCAGCCAGGATCGCCCGCGCCGGGAGCAGGGCCAGGAGCGCCCCCGCGACAATGACCGGCCCCGCCGCGAAGGCGGCGAAGAGAGGGTGCGCCGCGAAGGCGGCGAAGAGAGGGTGCGCCGCGAAGGCGGCGAAGAGAGAGCCCGCCGCGAGGGCGGCGAAGAAAGGGTGCGCAGCGAGGGCGGCGAGCAGCGGTCCCGTCGGGATCGCGACGCGGATCGCCCCCGGCGTGACGATCCGGCGCCGCGCGGCGGTGAGCGGCGGCGTGAGGGCGCCCCGGTCGCGCACACGCCCGAGGCGTTTGACACCATCGACACGCTTGACGACGCCGGCCTCGGGCCGGTCGCCACGCCGGAGAACGCCGCGTCAGACAGCGCGCCGCCGCAGAACGCAGCGCAGCAGAACGCAGCGCAGCAGAACGCCGCGCCCGCCGACTCCGCGCCCGTCTCATTCGCGCCTGAAGTCGCCGCGCCCGGCGATGCGGCGCCGCAGACCGCAGAGCCCCAGACCGCAGCGCAGCAGACAGCAGCGCCCCAGACAGCAGCGCCCCAGACCGCGGCGCAGCAGACCGCGGCGCCCCAGACCGCGGCGCCCCAGACCGCGGCGCCAGAAGCCGCCGCCGCCGATGCGGCGCCGGAGAAACCCGCGCCGCGCAGGCGCCGTCGCCGCGTCGCCGACGCGGATGCGGCGGGCGGCGAGACGCCCAGCCCGGCGGCGGCCGATCAGGCGACCGCCGACTGACCTTGCGCCGCGAACGCGCGCGCCAGCGCGCAGAACGCCTCGACGGTCAGGGTTTCGGCCCGCGCCGTCGGCTCGACGCCCGCCGCCGCCAGCAGCGGCGCGGGCGCCACGCCCAGCGTCCTGAGCGCCTGCCGCAGCATCTTGCGCCGCTGGCCGAAGGCGGCGGCGGTGACGGCCTCCAGCGCCGTCAGCGGGGCGGGGGCCAGCGGCGCCGCGCGCGGCGTGAGCGACACCACCGATGAGGTGACCTTGGGCGGCGGCGTGAAGGCGCTGGCGGGAATATCGAACAGGATGTGCGCCTGCGTGCGCCACCCCGCCAGAACGCCAAGCCGCCCATAGGCGCCCGAGCCGGGCGCCGCGACGATGCGTTCGGCCACCTCGCGCTGGAACATCAGCGTCAGCTGCGTCCACCACGGCGGAAAATCGGCGCGCAGCCAGCGCACCAGCAGTTCGGTGCCGATGTTGTAGGGCAGGTTGGCCACCACCGCCGCAGGGCGGCCCAGCAGCGGCGCGGCGTCGAGCGTCAGCGCGTCGCCCGCCACCACCTCCAGCCGCCCCGGCCAGCGCGCGGCGATCTCGGCCAGCGCAGGCAGGCAGCGCGCGTCGCGCTCCACCGCCACCACCCGCCGCGCGCCGTGCATCAGCAGCGCGCGCGTCAGCCCGCCGGGGCCGGGGCCGATCTCCAGCACGTCGGTCTGGCTGAGGTCGCCCGCCGCGCGCGCGATGCGCCCGGTCAGGTTCAGGTCGAGCAGAAAGTTCTGGCCCAGCGACCGCTTCGCCGCCAGCCCGTGCCGCGCGATCACCTCGCGCAGCGGCGGCAGGCCGTCCGGCTGGATCATCCCGCCCGCGCCCCGGCGACCGATCCGGCGCCCGACCGGGCCATCGACGCCGCCAGCCGCAGCGCCTCGATCAGGCTGACCGGGCTGGCGACGCCCTGTCCGGCGATGTCGTAGGCGGTGCCGTGGTCGGGCGAGGTGCGGATGAACGGCAGACCCAGCGTCACGTTAACGCCGCGGTCGAAGTCCAGCGTCTTGATCGGGATCAGCGCCTGATCGTGATACATGCACACGGCGGCGTCATAGCGCGCGCGGGCGGCGGCGTGAAACATCGTGTCGGCGGGCAGCGGGCCGCGCACGTCGATCCCCTCGGCGCGCAGGGCGTCGAGCGCGGGCGCGATGATCGTGATCTCCTCGCGCCCCATGGCGCCGCCTTCGCCCGCGTGCGGGTTCAGCCCGGCGACCGCGATGCGCGGCGCGGGCAGCGCGAAGTCGCGGCGCAGGGCGGCGGCGAGGATGCGGATCGTCGCGACGATCGCCGCGCCGCTCAGGCTGCGCGCCGCCTCGGCCAGCGAAACGTGGATGGTGACGGGAACAACCCTGAGCTGCGGCCCCGCCAGCAGCATCACCGCGCGCTCCACGCCGCCCAGATGGGCGAGAAACTCGGTGTGGCCGGGAAAGGCGAAGCCCGCGCCCTCGCGCAGCGCCTGCTTGTTGATCGGGTTCGTCACCACCGCCGCCGCCGCGCCCGCCTGCGTCAGCGCCACCGCGCGCGTGATCGACGCGACCACCGACGCCGCGTTGGCGGGGTCGGGCGCGCCGGGGCGGGGGGGCTTGGGCAGACGCTCGGGCAGCACGGGCAGGGCGTGGGGAAACACGGCTTCCGCCTGCGCGGGGTCTTCGATCTCCGCGACCGGGGCGCCCAGCGCGGCGAGGCGCGCGGGGTCGGCGA
>Ga0210044_10003212_pt1 | contig 23496 bp, 25 predicted proteins | sample CryGey13umfilter_2_FD_183959 | JGI IMG/M metagenome (GOLD analysis project Ga0210044, IMG submission 183959) | Groundwater microbial communities from aquifer in Utah, USA - Crystal Geyser 4/9/14 3 um filter (SPAdes) (version 2) | ecosystem: Environmental > Aquatic > Deep subsurface >... | reverse complement strand
CCGCAATGCAAATAGCCTTCCTCGGCGGTGCTCGGTGTGCCGCTGGCACCTTCGGTGCGCGGGGCGGTTGCCACGCCCGGCGCGAGCGAGGCGAAGATCGGTTGCAGGTGCGCATAGGTTTGCGGCTGCGCGCCGATCATCAGGCAATAGCCGCGCTCCAGACCCCAGGTGCCGCCGCTCACGCCGACATCCGCATAATGAATCGATTTCGTTGCCAGCCGTTTGGCGCGTGCGATGTCGTCCTTGTAATACGAGTTGCCGCCGTCGATGATGATGTCGCCCGGCGCCAGCAGCGGGGTCAGTTCGGCGATGCTGGCATCGACCACGGCTGCCGGCAGCATCAGCCAGACCACGCGCGGGGTGCTCAATTTGCTGACGAAATCCGCCGTGCTTTGCGCACCGGTCATGCCTTCCTTGGCCAGCGTGTTCACCGCTTCCGCGCTGCGGTCATACACCACGCACGGGTGTCCCGATTTTTGCAGGCGGCGCACCATGTTCGCGCCCATTCGTCCTAATCCGATCATTCCGATTTGCATTTTCTTCTCCTTGGTTAAATTTGTTTGACGGGGACTGCATCCTGGTCCAGATGCCATTCGGCGGCGGTGATTTGTGCGGCGGGCAGCGGTGCGCCCTGCGCGATGCGCGCCAGCGCCTCGCGCTTGCCCGCGCCCGCGACCAGAAATAATTTGTGCCCCGCCGCATTGAGCGTCGCCAGACTCAAGCTGACGCGCTCGGGCGGCGGCTTGGGTGCGTCGAACACCGGCACGGCGGCAGCGACCGATTGCAGCGCCGGGTTGTCGGGAAACAGGCTGGCGGTATGGCCGTCTTCACCCATACCCAGCAACACGATGTCCAACGGTAGCGCTTCCTTCAATCGCGCCGCATAGTCCGCGGCGGCGCGCACCGCGCCCAACTCGGCGGCGACCGCATGCACGTTGGCGGCGGGAATTTCGACCCGCTGCAACAGGGACCGGCGCGCCATCGCGTCATTGCGCTCGGCATCGCCGACCGGCAGACAGCGCTCATCGCCAAAATAAATCTGCACGCGCGACCAATCGACCGGCAGGCTGCTCAATTGTTCATAACAACTGTGCGGGGTGCTGCCGCCGGCCAGCGCGATGCGGCACACGCCGCGCGCGGCGATGGCTTGTTCGATCAGGGCGGCGATGCGGCGGGCGACCGCTGCGGCGAGTTCCGCCGTATCGCGGTGCACGGTGAGTTGCGCGGCACGGGGCAGGATCATCATGCTTCCTTCCGCGCCGCAAACAGCGCGGGGCCGTACAGCGCGGCGCGGTCGTTCAGGATGACCTTGACCGGCATTGCCGCCAGCAGCGCTTGCATCCGTCCCTTGTCGAGGAAAGCGCGCAGGAAAGTGCCGTCCTGCAGCAGCGGCAAAATTTTCGGCGCGATGCCGCCGCCGATGAACAGCCCGCCGCGGCTCATAAGCTTGAGCGCCAGATTGCCCGCTTCCGCGCCGTACAGATCGGCGAACAGGCGCAGCGTTTCGACGCACACTTCGTCCTTGCCCGCCAGCGCAGCGGCGGAAACCGCAGCCGCCTTGTCGCCCGCCGCGATCTCCTCCGCCAGCCATTGCGGTGTGCCTGCCCCGAGATGAACCAGCATGAAATCGTACAGGTCGCGCAGCCCCATGCCGGACAGCACGCGCTCCCAGCTCACGTGCTCATGTTGCTGTTGCATGTAGTGCAGCAGAGCAAGTTCGCGCACATCACGCGGACTGAAGGTGGCGTGGCCGCCCTCGGTGGCAAACGGGTGATGCGCCGCACCGTCCCAATACAGTCCCGCCTCGCCCAGGCCCGTGCCCGCCGCGATGACCGCCTGATTGCCCCCGGCATCCGGCGCGCCCGCCTGTAGCGTAAGCAGATCGTCCGCCCCCAGCGCGGGCAGGCCCCAGGCCGTCGCTTCGAGATCGTTGAGCAGATAGCAGCGGCTGAATTTGAACTGCCGGCGCAAAACGGCGGCGTCGATGCGCCAGGGCAGATTGGTGGTCTGCGCCACCTCGCCCCGCACCGGCCCGGCGATGCCGAATGCGGCGGCGGTGATAGCGGTTTGATCGTGCAGGAATTCCTGCAGCAGGTCTTCCAGCGCGGGATAGCGCCGGCTGGCAAAACTCTGCTCGCGCCGAATACGCACACTGTTCCCGCTCACCTCGGCCAGCGCCAGCCGGGTCTTGGTGCCGCCGATGTCGCCCGTCAGAAAAGCCGCCATCTCAATACGCTTCCAGCTTGCCGCCATCCGGACTCAGGGAATGGCGCCAGAACTGGTCTTCGCGGTCGAACAGGCGATAGGTGCCGCGCGGCCCCCAACTGCCGGCCGGATAGGTGTTGATGAAGTCGCGCTCCATCGCCCACACCTTGAGCACCGGATCGACCACGCGCCACGCCGCTTCCACTTCGTCGATGCGCAGGAACAGCGAGTGGTCACCGAGGATGACATCGAGGATCAGCCCCTCGTAGGCGTCGTAGTCTTCCTCGCCGTCCTTGCGATAGGTTGCGTCCAGACTGATGGTGCGGGTCTGCACATCCAGCCCCGGCACTTTCACCTGCAATTCCATCTTGAGGCAATCGTCCGGCTGGATGCCGAGCATGATCCAGTTCGGTTGCGGCGCCCCTTTGCGGGTTTTGCGCAGCAAGTCCTGCGGCGGCGCCTTGAAACGGATGCAGATGGCGGAGCTGCCTTCCGCCATGCGCTTGCCGGTGCGCAGGTAAAACGGCACGCCGGCCCAGCGCCAGTTATCGACGAATAGTTTCATTGCGGCGTAGGTTTCGGTGGTGCTGCCCGGCGCGACATTTTTCTCCTCCAGATAGCCGGGCACGGTCTGGCCGTCGATCACGCCGCTGGCGTACTGGCCGCGAAAGGCGTGGGCGTGTACCGCGTTCTGGGTGATGGGACGGATGGCTTTCAGCACTTTCACTTTTTCGTCGCGCAAATGCTCGGCCGCCATGCTCACCGGCGGCTCCATCGCCACCAGCGCCATCAGTTGCAGCAGGTGGCTCTGCACCATGTCGCGCAGCGCGCCCGCACCCTCGTAGTAATCGGCGCGATTTTCCACGCCCAATGTTTCCGAATGGGTGATCTGCACGTGGTCGATGTAGTGGTTTTTCCACAGCGGTTCGAGCAGCAGGTTGGCGAAGCGGAACACCATGATGTTCTGCACCGTGCCTTTGCCCAGATAGTGGTCGATGCGATAGATCTGCGGCTCGTTGAGATGGCGGTACAGACTGGCCTGCAGGGTCTGCGCAGAAAGCAAATCGTAGCCGAACGGTTTCTCGATCACCACGCGGCGCCAGCCGTTGTTTTCTTTCAGCAAGCCGACGTTGCCCAGCTTATCCACGATGCCCGGATAATCGACCGGGCGCACCGCCATGTAGAACACCAAGTTGGGCGGGAACGAAGGATCATCGTCGAGCAGGGCTTGCAGCCGCGTGTAGGCCGCGTCGTCGCCGGGCGGCACGGCGAAATAATGCAGGCGCGCGCAAAAACGCTTTAACGCAGCCTCGTCGATGTCCTTGCCGTGCTTCTCGCGCAGAATCTCGCCAACCGCGTTCAGCCAGGCATCGCGCTCGTATTCGACAATGTCGCAACCCAGAATCACCAGATGCGGCGGCAGGCGTTGCAGCATCTCCAGATGGAATAGCGCGGGGATCAGTTTCTTGCGGCTCAGGTTGCCGCCTGCCCCGAAGAAGACCAGGGTGCAGGGTTCAATTTTTGTCATGATGCGATTCCTTGTGGGCAGTAGTGCTGAAAATTTCAGTATCGGGATGGAAGGCCTGCCAGGCAAACCAGTATGCAGCGATGGTCGCTATTGTCTCACCTCTTGCGTCTTCCACCCAAGCGTTGCGATGGGCGGCATCGTAATGCACGGTGAAGGTTGCGCCGCCCAGCGTGTCGCGCACCGTCCCGTCGGTCAGCGCCAGTTCATCGAACGGATACGCCCTGAAGAAGCCGTTCATTTCAACCCCGACCACCCACGCCTTGGGGTGCAGGCGCTCATCCTGTTGCGCCACGGAGAACCAGACGCTGCGGCTGTTTGCGTAGCCCTGATAGGGATTGCGCGTGTAATCGCGATCATATCCGGTGCGGGTGGACAGCACTTCGCTGTGCGGGAAACGCGTGCGCCAGTCCTGCCAGGTGGTGTGCATCAGCGGGATCCTGGGCAGTGTTTGGCCGGCCATTTTGCCGCTCACCGCGCGGCCCAGGATTTGCGACCACAGCGATTTGGTTTCGCGGTCATACAACAGCACGTCGCTGTTATATAGCAGGCCGGACACACCGAAATGCGTGTCGAGCCAGTTGATCCGCGCCGCAAACGCGACTCCGGTGCCGCACAGCGGACAGTAGGTGATCACGACCGCTTCACCGCCGATGACATCGTTGACGATTTCGTGCCAGTTCAGGATCGCCACCGGATAGGCGCGCGCCACGCCGTTGCGCTGAATACCCAGGACGCGATCTTCCGGTTTGAGCCAGCGCGCCTGTTGCACCGATTCAAAGCGCGGCGCATCCAGCGCCGGAATGCCGTCGCGCGGCGGCCCGCCGCGCTCGATGGCGGCGGGCGGAATCTGCGCATTGCCGACCTCGAACCCGTTCAGTTCGAGTGCCTGGGCCGCCGTCGCCAGCATTAAGGCAGTGACAAGAATTACGCTGTTGCATAGTTTTGGCATCATGTTTGCCTTCCCTGTCGCTGCCGCACCAGGAGATTGGCGATCAGCCCGGTCCAGCCGGTCTGGTGCGCGGCACCCAGCCCCTGTCCGCTGTCGCCGTGGTAATACTCATTGAACAGCAATAACTCCCGCCAGTGCGGATCATGCTGGTGCGGGCTGTCGGGGGCGAAGGCGGGAATGCGACCCGACGCATCGCGCCGGTACAGATTGGCCAGACGGTCGGCGAGCAAGTCGGCGACCTGTTGCAAAGTCATCTCGCAATTTTCCTTGCACGGCACGGCCACCTTGAAATTGTCGCCGAGGTAGCGCTGGAATTTGCACAGGGTTTCGATCAGCAGATAGTTGACCGGCATCCACACCGGGCCGCGCCAATTGGAGTTGCCGCCGAACAAGCCGGTATTCGACTCGCCCGGCAGATAGTCGATCAAGGCTTTGCCCACCGCCGGCAGCCAGCCGAGGTCGCGCTGCGCGGCATGAACCCGGCTGACGCTGCGGATACCGTTGGGCGAAAGGAACTCCGCTTCATTTAATAATCGCTTGAGGATCGGCGGCAGCATCTCGTGGTTGGCCAGCGACAGCAGATGCTCGCCGCGCTCGTTGGTATGCGCGGGACAGGCACAGATGGTGTGCCCGTCAAACATGCCGCCCGCGTGCGCCATCAGCATTTTTTCAAAGCGCGGCGCGTTTTTCAGCAGGCGCGGCTCCACCACTTCGCAGGCGAACAGCGGAATGATGCCGACCATGGAAAACACGTCGATGCGGTGGCGTTCGCCGTCGGGCGTGACAATCAGGTCCTTGAAAAAGCCATCCGCACCGTCCCACAGCGAGGGACTGTGATCGACATTGCCCGCCATCACGTTGGCCATGGTCAGGAACTGGTTGTAGCACTGCAGGGCGATGTCTTCGTAGTCGGATTCCTCGGTGGTCAGCTCCAGCGCGATCATCGTCATGTTGAGCGCGAACATCGCCATCCAGCCGGTGGCATCGGCCTGTTTCAAACGATAGCCGGGCGGCAGCGGCTGCGAGCGGTCATACACTGAAATATTGTCGAGACCGAGAAAGCCGCCCTCGAACACACCATGTCCATCGTTATCCTTGGCGTTCAGCCACCAGGCGAAATTGAGCAGCAGTTTGTGCAGCGTGCGGCGCAAAAAGCCGTGATCGCCTCGACCGCTTTGCGCGCGCTCCATGCGGAACACGTTCAGCACCGCCATCGCGTGCACCGGCGGATTGACATCGCCGAACGCCCATTCGTAGGCGGGAATCTGACCGCCCGGATGCAGCATGTCCTCGCGCAACAGCAGCTCCAGTTGGCGCTTGGCGAAGTCGATGTCGAGCAGCGCCAGCGGCAGCGCATGGAAGGCCAGGTCCCATGCCGCAAACCAGGGAAACTCCCAACTGTCCGGCACCGACATCACATCCGCCGCGCGGAAATGCCGCCAGCGCTGGTTGCGCCCGTGCTGGTGTGCGGCGGGCGGGCGTTGCAAATCGCCGTCCAGCCAGCGCGCCACTTCGTAGTGATAGAACTGCTGATTCCAGATCATCCCCGCCAGCGCCTGGCGCAGGATGGCGCGGTCGGTCTCGTTGTCCGGCAACAGCGCGCGATAGTAAGCGTCGGCTTCCTGTTCGCGCTGTGCGAATACTTTGTCCGTGCCGATAAAAGGTGCGGCCAGCGGCGCGTCCGACAACACCAGCGTCAGCTCGGCGTATTTGCCCGCCGCCACCGTCAACGTATGCCAGGCGGCGAATTTTGTGCCGTGCTGTGCCGGATTGACCGCGCCCGTTTCGCCTTCAATCACGCGCCGGTGAAACGCGTCTTTCACATGTGGCGTGCGATTGGTCGCGCCCCACAGGCGTTCGCTGTTGCTGTCGTTTTCCGTGAACAGCCCTTGCGCGACTTGCTGCCCGTACAAGTGGTAATGCCCCAGCCCTGCCACGTGTGCCTCCACCGCCCACGCCGCACCGGGCGACGGCGCGGCGATGTTCAGTTCAGGTTTGTCGCCCTCGTCATCGCCCCACGACCAGGTGTTGCGGCACCACAAACTCGGCAGCAGATGCAGCGTGGCCGCTTCCGGCCCGCGATTGTCGGCGCGGATGCGAATATGGATTTTCCCGCTGGCTGCCTTGGCATAGCGCACTTCGACATCCCAGTAACGGTCGTCGGCGAAGGCACCGCTGTCGATTAAACTGAACGGCGGATCGGCACGCGTGCGGCGCGCGTTTTCTGCCACCAGTTGCACGTAGGGAAAGGCGCGCTGCGGATATTTGTAGCGGTAGCGCAGGAAGCTGTGGCTGGGCGTGGCATCGACATAGAAATAGCATTCCTTCACGTCCTCGCCGTGGTTGCCCTGGTTGCCGGTGAGGCCGAAGGCGCGCTCCTTCAGGATGGGATCGGCACCGTTCCACAGCGCCAGCGCGAAACATAAGCGCTGTTGTTCGTCGCATAGACCACCCAGGCCGTCTTCGCTCCAGCGGTACGCGCGCGAACGGGATTGGTCGTGGTCGAAATGCTCCCATGCCGTGCCGTCGGCGCTGTAGTCCTCGCGCACCGTGCCCCACGCACGCTCCGACAAATAAGGCCCCCACAGCCGCCAGTTGTCGCTGCCTTGCCGTTGTGCCTGCACCCGCGCCTGCTCGGCTTGCACGGTCTTTTTGGGTTGCGTCATGCTTTCTCCTGTTCGATTTGCGCGCGGCGCAATTTCCAGTATGCCTCCAGCAGGCACGCTACCGACCAGGCCTGGCTCGGTGCGCCGCGCGGCGTGTGCGGCGCATCGCCGTCGAAGATTTCGCTGACTGTGCCCAGGCCCGCTGCCTTGAGATGATCCTGCATCGCATCCAGACGCGACAGCGACAGCGCCGCATCATCCGTGACGCGAAATTCCGCCAGCGCGTAGTGCCCCAGCAGCCACGCCCAAACCGTGCCCTGATGGTAGGCGGTGTCGCGCGACCACACATCGCCTTCATAGCGCGGACGGTAGGCGGCGTCGGACGGCGCCAGCGAACGCAGCCCAAAAGGGGTGAGCAGATGTTCGCGGCAGCAGTCCACCACTTGTTGTTGCGACAGCGCTTCCAGCGCGCTGAACGGCAGGCTGACCGCGAAGATCTGGTTGGGACGGATAGATGCGTCGTCGCCGTTCGGGCCATCCAGCACGTCGTACAGTCCCTGCCCGTCGGCGCGAATGAAACGCCGGAATCCGTTGCGGGTTTTATCCGCCATCGCCGTATATTCGTGCGCCAGTGTTACGTCTTTGAGCACAGTGGCGAATTGCGCCATGGTGCGCAAGGCGTTGTACCAGAGCGCGTTGACTTCCACCGGCTTACCCTGGCGCGGGGTGACCACGAAATCGTCCACCTTGGCATCCATCCAGGTCAGTTGCACCCCCGGCTCGCCGGCGCGCAACAATCCGTCCACCGCATCCATGCGGATGCCGTGGCGGGTGCCGTCGCGGTAGTGCGCGACGATTTGCTGCAGCACCGGCCACGCCTGCGCGATGGAGGTGAAATCCTGCACCCCGACCAGATAGGCACACCAGGCCTCGATGTACCACAACGCCGCATCAACCGTGTTGTACTGCGGCGCTTCGCCGTCGCCGGGAAAATAATTCGGCAGCATGCCGCCATCAACCAGCGGCAAATAACCCAGCAGCAGGCTGCGCGCTTCTTCATAGCGGCCGGTTGCCAGGAACAGGCCGGGCAAGGCGATCATGCTGTCGCGCCCCCATTCGCCGAACCACGGATAGCCCGCCACAACCGCATGACGTGTTTCGCTGCGCGGCAGTTTTTGCTGAATGATGAAACTATCCGCCGCCAGCAGCAGTTGGTCGATCCACAGCGGGCAGGCATCAAATTCCGGCGCGGTGATTTTGGTGCGGGTGAGCAAACACAGATCGCGCGCCTGCTGCGCCTGCATGTCGCTTTCGAGATAACACACGCGCTCGCACTCTTCCAGGCTGGCATTGAAGCCGACCCAGTCGCCGTGATGCAGCGGAAAAGTCAGGTAGCCGACGCACCAGTGGTGGTCGGTGGCGGGCAGACCGCGCGCGCGCTCGGCCGGCAGATCAAAATCCTCGACGCGAAAATCCGCGCGCTCCACCGTGCCGTAGTGGGTGCAGAAATACAGGGTGGTTCCCGCCATCAGTTCGACATTCAACCCGCACTGCGTCTGCACCACGCGCGGCAGTTCGCAATTGTCCATTGCGGCGTGATGGTCGCGCACATCAACCAGCAGACGCGCGCGCAAGCGCACCTGGCGTCCGGTCGGGTTTTCCAGCAGACGCCAGGCCACATCCGTGCCGTGATTGCCGTGCTCCATCCAGATGCGCGCCTCGATCAACAGGTCGTCCACGCGGTAGCGCCACACCGGCATCCGCCCGTCGAGATGAAACGATTCGATCAGCGCATGGCCCTGCGGGTTGATTGCACCGCTGCGCCAGCGGTTGCTGTGCAGCGGAATGACGCGCTCGCCGTCAAGCAAATCGGCGTCGGCTTTGGCGAACAGCAGATGGCGTTGCGGGGAAGATTGCAGCGGCGCGATGAGCAAGCCATGATAGCGCCGGGTGAGGGTGCCGGCCACGGTGCCGCCGGCATAGCCGCCCTTGCCGTCCGCCAGCCACCATTCGACCTGTTCGGCGGCGTCAAGATCGTTGTATTGTGCGCGCTGCAGACGAACGGCTTGCGGCAGGTGAAGATTCATCTTGCCGCTCCCCGCGCGCGGCCTATACGCGCGGCGCTGTATTCAGCATGCAACGGCAAACTCATCATCATCTTCTCTCCGCGCCAAACTTTTTTCGTTGCAAGTTAGACGCAAGGGGCGGGATGATCCTTACAAGAGTTTTTGCGCCAGCGTGTGTTCGAGCTTGATCTGGTCGGCGGTGAATCCGCGAATCCCCTCCGCCAGTTTTTCGGTGGCCATGGCGTCCTCGTTCATCATCCAGCGGAATTCGGATTCGCTCAGCGGCAGCGGGCGCGGCTCGGTTGCGCCGTTATCCGTCAGCCGGCGTTCGAGTTTACCCTGTGTCGCTTCCAGCTCTTTCAGCAAGGCGGGCGCGATGGTGAGGCGGTCGCAGCCGGCCAGTGCCACGATCTCACCCATGTTGCGGAACGAGGCGCCCATCACGACGGTCTTGTAGCCGTGCGCCTTGTAGTATTCATAGATGCGCCGCACCGACAGCACACCGGGGTCTTCTTCCGCCGCGAATTCCTTGCCGCTCCTGGCCTTGTGCCAGTCCAGAATGCGCCCGACGAAGGGCGAGATCAGTGTCGCGCCCGCCTCGGCGCAGGCACGCGCCTGGGCGAAGCCGAACATCAGCGTGAGATTGCAGTGAATGCCTTCTCGCTCCAGCACTTCGGCGGCGCGGATACCTTCCCAGGTGGCGGCAATCTTGATCAATACATGCTCGTTGCTCACGCCTGCCGCGTTATACAGCGTGATCAGCCTGCGCGCCTTGGCAATCGTGGCAGCCGTATCAAACGACAGTCGCGCATCCACTTCGGTCGAGATGCGGCCGGGTATGCTCTTGAGCACTTCCACCCCGACACTGACTGCCAGCAGATCCATCGCGTTATGCAGTTGCTGGTCGTGTTCGCCGCTTTGCGCCCTGGCCGCGCCGATCGCCGCTCCGATCAGCGGCGCGTATTCGGGCAAGCCGGAAGCCTTGAGCAGCAGCGAGGGATTGGTGGTCGCGTCTTCGGGCCGGTGCTGACGGATCGCCGCGATGTCGCCGCTGTCGGCGACGATGGTGGTCATGGTTTTCAGTTGTTCCAATAGATTGCTCATTTTTTTCCTCTTAAATAATCCTGCACCTTACTCAAAAACACAGGCGTTATCGCGCGCCACAAAATGGAAATCGGCAAACCCGGCACGCGCATATTCGCCGGTGTTGTCGGTATCGGCAGCCAGCGCGAGCTGCACTATTGCCGCCTGCGGCGAACCGAATTCGGCAATCACATCCCGCTGCACATCGTGCCGCGCCACTACCCAGCGCCCGGCATTTGCCGCACCCGATTCGGCCACAATAACGCGGGTGCGGCCGGTGTAGGCATTGGGCCGCCGCGTGCCGACCGGGTAACGGTTATCCCACACATAATTGAGCGCCGCATCCGGCACCGCATCGCCGTAGATCGTGCGCGCCAGCGCCAGCTTGCCGCGCAACATCCAGCCGATTTCATCCGGCGGCAGGGCAAACGAAACATACACCCGCGCCGCATAATCATCACCCGCCTTGGTGGCAAGATCGGCATTCACCAGCGGCGCATCCACGCGCCAGCGCCAGCACAGCACCGGGGTGCGATTCAGATCCACCGCAACGGGACGCGCCAGCAGGGTCATGCTGCGCTCGGCCACGGCCTCCACCGCCAGCACGCCGTCCCATTGTCTGATGCGGTAACGGGTGGGCGCCGTATCACGGTTCAATTGGATGCGCTGCCAGGGCGGGGGAATGTCGGCCAAGTCCGGCGTTTGCGGCGGCAACCACACCGACTGTGCAGCATGAGACAAACCGAAACAGAAAATCCACAACACAAAAGCAAAACTAAACGGGTACAAACGGCCTCCAGTTTTCCGGCAACCAGCGCAAATCGCGCGGTTCATCCACATCATGCAACATTTGCCCGACATACACCGACAGGCCCAGCCGGGCTATCTGCCCCAAGGTGCTCACCGCCACCGCATCGGTGCTCCACGGGATGTTGGCAAACAGCGCGGGATCAAAACAATCCAGCCCGAGCAAAGCGTAACCGCCGTCCGCCGCGCAATGGATCGTCGCGTCGTGATCGAACAGCCGCTGCCGCGCCTCTTCCAGCAGTTGCGGCGTCAGCTCGATGCAGTCGGTGCCGATCAGGATGACCTGCTCGCCCTGCTCGATCCGCCGGCGCGCGGCGCGTGCCAGGCGCGCGCCGAGATCGCCTTCTCCCTGATCACTGATTTCGATCCCTTGCGGCAAGTAGATGCCGCGCCAGGCTTTGTCCCCGATGGCGGGGGTGACACACAATTCAACCGGGCCGATTTGCGCTTTCAGTGCGCTGCGCACCGTGTGCAGCAGCATGCGCCGCGCCAGTGCTGCCGCACCCTGCATGCCCAGCGCCGGGATCAGGCGGGTCTTGGCAAAGCCCGGTTTTGGCGCTTTGGCAAAGATAATGATGCGCGCCGGCTTCATTGGTATTGCTCGGCAAGAAGGCCGGCGTCGATGCCGCGCCAGTATTCCCAGCGCAGGCGCCACATCAGAAAGATGGTGCGCCACACCCCGCGCGTTTCCCAGCGCCGCCCGGAGGTGTTGACGCATTGATGCAGACAGGCGGGCGGCGAAATTTTTTTGAGGCGTTTACTTATCTCGACATCCTCCATCAGGGGTTGCGCGGGGAAACCGCCCAGCCGCAAAAAAATCTCGCGGCGCATGAACATCGCCTGGTCGCCGGTGGCGATGCCGGTCCAGCGCGAGCGCGCGTTCATCGCTGCCGCGACCACTTTGAGCATGAACGGGCGGCCGACAATGCACACATCGAAACGCCCCCAGCAGCGGTCACCGTCCGCCAGCGCTTGCAGGATATGGTGGGGGGCGCCAGGCGGCAAACGGGTGTCGGCATGCAAAAACAGCAGCGCCTCTCCGCTCGCCGCTGCCGCGCCCGCGTTCATTTGCAACGCGCGCCCGCGCCCGGCGCGCACCAGCCGGAACCCCGCCACTTCGACCAGCGCGGCGGAGCCGTCGGTGCTGCCGCCGTCGGCAAAAATGATCTCGTGTCCGCCCCGGCGCAGCGGCAGCAAATGCGCGAACAGGTCGGGCAACTGGCGCGCTTCGTTAAGGATGGGGATGATCACCGACAGGCGCATCATGCCTCCTTGCCCGGCGCGGCATCACCGGTGGCGAACTGCGCCTTGCCGTGGCGCGCGCGGATCCATACTTTGAGCGCGATGAAGATCAGCACCATCGCGCCCGCCACGGTCAGCAGCGCGGAATGGGCGGACTGCATCTGCTCGAACACCCGGTTGATCTCTTCCGCCAGCAGCCAGCCGCCGCTTACCACCGTGCTTGCCCACAACAGCGCGCCGATGCTGTCGTAGAGCAGGAATTGCGGCCAGGACAAGCCGGAAATTCCCGCCATGGGCGAGGCAAAGGTGCGGAAACCCGGCACGAAACGCGCCACGATCAGACTGCGCGGGCCGAAGCGCAACAGCATTTCCCGGGCTTTTATGGTGCAGGCGGAAGAGCCGAAACTGAAACGGCAATAAAGTTGCACCAGACGCGCGGCGCCGATGCGCCCGACGAAATACCAGAAGCTGTCGCTCACGATCGCCGCTACCGCGGCCGTCAGCACCACCGGCAGCCAGCCCAGCACGCCGCCGGCGACTATGCTTCCGGCCAGCAGCAACGTGGCTTCGCTGGCCATCGGAATCCCCGCGTTTTCCAGCATGACCCCGCCGAATACCGCGCCCAGCCCGTATTCGGAGAACAAGCCCAGGATTTTTTCTTTGAGGTCTTCCATACCGATTCACCCCGTTGTGATGTTTAGCCCCGGCGCCAGGCGTGGTAGCGTTCCAGCCAGCGCAACACCGCCTGCGGCGCATGGGCGCGCTTCCATTCGCCTGCGGCGTATTTGTTGGCCTCCGCCAGCGTGGGATAAGTGTGGATGGTGCCGAGGATCTTGTTCAAGCCCAACCCGTGCTTCATCGCCAGCACGAATTCAGCCAGCAGGTCGCCCGCGTGTTCGCCCACGATGGTTACGCCGAGGATCTTGTCCTTACCCGGCACGGTCAACACTTTGACGAAGCCGTGCGTGGTGCCATCGGCGATGGCGCGATCCAGTTCTTCGTTGTTGAATTTCACCACCTCGTAAGTGATGCCTTTCTCTTTCGCATCCTGCTCGTTGAGGCCGACTCGCGCCACTTCCGGCTCGATGAAGGTCGCCCACGGAATGACGGAATAGTCCACCTTGAAGCGTTTGAAGTCGCCGAACAGCGCGTTCACCGCCGCGTACCACGCCTGATGCGCGGCGGTGTGGGTGAATTGATACGGCCCGGCCACATCGCCTGCGGCATAGATGTTCGGATACAGCGTTTCCAGGTAGTCGTTGGTAGTCACCGTGCGCTGCACGGGAATGCCCAATTCTTCCAGCCCAAATCCTTTCAATCTCGCGCTACGACCCACCGCGCAAATCAATGCGTCAAACTCGATGCGGCGCGATTCGCCTTCATGTTCCACCACGATGAATTTGCGTTCGCCTTCTTTCTCGCAGCGCACCGCCTTGTGATCGGTCAGCACTTCAACGCCGTCGGCAACCAGTGCGGCACGCGCCAGTTCAGACACTTCGATATCTTCACGGATCATGATGCGCGGTGCCATTTCGATCTGTGTCACGCCCGAACCCAGCCGCGCAAAACTCTGCGCCAGCTCGCAGCCGATCGGCCCGCCGCCCAGCACCACCAGTCGCTGCGGTGCTTCATCCAATTCGGCAAAGGTTGACCACAGCGTGTCGCTGGTGACATAGCCCACGTCACTCAATCCGGGCAGCGGCGGCACGAAAGGCTGTGCGCCGGTGGCGATGACGATGCTGCGCGTGGTGAGTTTTTGCGTCGTGCCATCGTGCAATTTGATTTCCACCGTCCACGGGTCGGTGATGCGCGCATAACCCTGCAACACTTCCACGCCAAGGCCGGTGTAACGCTCCACGCTGTCGTGCGGCGCAACGTCGGCAATCACCCGATGTACGCGCGCCATGACTTTGCGGAAACTAAACTCGGGTGACATTGCACTCAAACCGTAGTGCTCGCCGTGGCGCATCTGGCTTGCCAACTTGGCACTTTTGATGATGGCCTTGCTCGGTACGCAACCGTAGTTAAGACAATCTCCACCCATCTTGTGCGTTTCGATCAGCGTGACTTTGGCCTTCACCGCCGCCGCGATATACGCCGACACCAGCCCTGCCGCGCCGCCGCCGATGACGATCAGGTTGCGGTCGAATTTGGCCGGACGCTGCCATTTGGCATAGACGCGGCGGCGTTGCAGCCACTGGATAAATTTGTTGGCGATCACGGGAAACACTCCCAGCAAAACAAACGAGAACAACAGTCCAGGCGAAAGAATGCCGGACAGACTTTCGAGTTGCGCGAGCTGCGTGCCCGCGTTGACGAACACCAGTGTGCCCGCCAGCATGCCGAGCTGGCTCACCCAGTAGAAAGTACGCGCGCGCATCGCGGTCAGTCCCAGCAGCAGGTTGATCAGGAAGAACGGGAACACCGGCACCATGCGCAGGGTGAACAGGTACAGCGCGCCGTCGCGGGCGATGCCGTCGTTGATGGTTTTGAGTTTGTCGCCGAAGCGCTGCTGCACCGTATCGCGCAGCACGAAGCGCGAGGCCAGAAAGGCCAGCGTCGCGCCGATGCTGGAGGCGAACGACACCAGCAGTGCGCCCCACAGCAGGCCGAACAGGGCGCCCATCGCCAGCGTCATCACCAGCGCGCCCGGCAAGGACAGCGCGGCGACCAGTACATAGCCGATGAAGGCGATACCGGTCACCAGCCAGGGCGATTGGTCTTTCAGCGCGATGAATTCGTCGCGCCGGGATTGCAGGGTTTCCAGCGTCAGATACTGGTGCAGGTCAAAGGCAAAGAACAGCCCCGCCAGCAGCGCAACTGCCGCCAACAAAAGAAGTTTTTTCATTGGATGTCCCTGATGGCTTCATGCGTCGGCACCGCAGGCGATTGACCTATCGCCCCGCCGCAACTGCTGCCCTGCCCGGCGGTGCAACCATAGCAGTGATCGGCCACGCGGATGGATTGCCCTTCTATGTCCTGTTGCAGCAGGTCGCGCAGATGCGGTCTGCCCATGCCCGCCAAGGCCAACCCGAGTTGCTGGTTGAAATCGCAGTCATACAAAAATCCCTGCCAATCCGCACTAACCAGGTTGCGGCACATCACTGTATCCAGATTGGCGGCGGCAAAATTTTCGTGCAGCAGGCGCATGTACTCATTGAACTGACCTTTGGAGATCAGCATTGAACCGAAGCGCTGGATCGGCATGTTGGCAATCGCCAGCAGGCGGTTGAAGCGGATGCCGAAGTGCGCCAACAGCTCGCGCTTGTAATCCGCCTCCAGCGCGGACTGGTCGGGCGGCAGTACAGCACCCTGCGGATTGAACACCAGATTGAGCACCAGCCCGCTGTCGGGCAGGCCGTAACCCAGTTGATTAAGTTTTTGCAGCGCAAGGATGCTCTTGTCGAACGCGCCCTTGCCGCGCTGTTTATCCACATTCTCCAGAGAATAGCAGGGGAGCGAGGCAACGATCTCGACCTGCTGCTGCGCGAGGAATTCGGCCATATCTTCCTGGCCCGGCTCGAACAGGATGGTGAGGTTACAGCGGTCGATCACGGTGCAATCCAGCGCGCGCGCAGCGCGCACCAGATCACGAAAACCCTCGTGCAATTCCGGCGCGCCGCCGGTCAGATCCAGCGTGCGCAGATTGCGCGCCGCCAGCACCTGCGGAATCAGCGCCAGCGTTTCCGCATCCATCATCTCGGTGCGGTTCGGCCCCGCGTTGACGTGGCAATGTTGGCAAGTCATGTTGCACTTGTAGCCCAGATTGACTTGCAGGATTTCCAGCGCGCGGCGACGGAGAGCAGGAAATTCGGTGGTTTGCAGCAATGGCAGGGTGGCGTGCATGACGATCTCGTTTCAATGGGTGGTGTGGAAGTCGGTGGCGGGGGCCCAATTCTTACACAAGCGGCTGGGGAACTGGCTGTTCCGGGGAGCGGGCAAGACAGCGATTCACCCGAGCGGGCATTTATTCCGCGTTTCGTTTATCCCCCGCCCGGCTCCACAACGCTTCCACCCGCGCATCGCGACCGCAGCCGCGCCGGTAATAGCCGTAACGGAGCGGATTCTTCTTGTAATAGTCCTGGTGGTATTCCTCGGCGGGATAGAACATCCCCGCCTTTTCGATCTCGGTATAAATACGCGAAAAACGCCCGCTCTTTTCCAGCGCAACCAGGCCCGCGCGCGCCAGTTTTTCCTCCTCCGCATTCTGGAAATAGATGCCGCTGCGATATTGCGAGCCTGAATCGCAGAACTGGCGGTCTTTCACTGTCGGGTCGATGTGGCGCCAGAAATAATCAAGCAATTTGTCGTAGCCGACCTTTGCCGCATCATAGGTCACCCGCACCGCTTCCGCATGGCCCGTGCCGCCCGCGCTCACCTGCCGGTAGGTCGGATTGGCGAGATGGCCGGCGGTGTAGCCGGATTCGACCGCGATCACGCCGTTCAACTTTTCGAAATCCGCCTCGAGGCACCAGAAACAGCCGCCGGCAAAGATCGCGGTTTTCGTTTCGGCGCCGGCAGGTGGCGCAGCCGTCAACAGCGCACACAAAAGAAAGAGCCGCCTCATGCGCGCAGGGCAGGCAGGGCCGTGCCTTCGGCGATAAATTCCAGCGCCAGGCCGTTGTTGCAATAGCGCAAGCCGGTCGGCTGCGGCCCGTCGCCGAACACGTGCCCCTGATGCCCGCCGCAGCGCGCGCAGTGGTATTCGGTGCGCGGATAAATCAATTTGTAATCGGTGCGGCTTGCCACGGCGTTCGGCAGGGACTGCCAAAAACTCGGCCAGCCGGTGCCGCTGTCGTATTTCTGCGCCGAGGAGAACAACGGCAATGAACAGGCGGCGCAGATAAAAGTGCCCGCGCGTTTTTCGCGGTTCAACGCGCTGCTGCCCGCGCGTTCGGTGGCTTCCTCGAACAGGATTTCATAGCGTTCGCGCGGCAACAGCGCGCGCCACTCGGTTTTGCTCTTGTTCAGCTTTTGCACCAGTGCGGTGCCTTTGGCCGCAAAGGGGAAGAGCAAAATCAGCGCCAACCCCATCATCGATTGCAGAAAATTTCGACGTTTCATGACATTCTCCTTAAATCAAAACGTGATAAAACTCCCTGTCGCGTAAGGATGATACGCAATGCCGCGACTGAATCAAGGCATAATATGCAGGGGCTTTCTGCGAAAAATCGGCGGCGCATTCGGCGCGCAATTCAACCTGATCAGGACAATTATGGGCTTGGCATTACACTCGTTGGGCAAGCGGCTGGCGCGCTTTCTGTCGCGCGAACGCGCCGATTTTCAACCCCTGATTCCGACCAGCGCGGCACAATTGCGCGCCAAGCTGCAGGTGGGCGATGTATTGCTGGTGGAAGGCAGCAGCCGCGCCAGCAGCGCGATCAAATTTCTGACCCAATCCACCTGGTCGCATGCCGCGCTGTACGTCGGCGACGAGGCGGCCAATATCCCCGGCCTGCCGGAAGGCGCGTGCATGATCGAGGCCGACATGGCGGAAGGGGTGCGCGCGGTCTGTCTGGAGGCTTTTGCCGGGCTGCACACGCGCATCAGCCGTCCGTTCGGATTGAATGAAGAGGAGCGGCGCGCGGTCGCGCGCTACGCGGTGCAGCGCATCGGCCACCAATATGATCTGCGCAATATTTTTGATCTGTTGCGCTATCTGCTGCCGGCGCCGCCGATCCCGGGCCGCCTGCGCAAACACTTGTTGGCGCTGGGCAGCGGCGACCCGACCCGCGCCATCTGTTCCACCCTGATCGCGCAGGCATTCCAGTCCATCCACTACCCCATCCTGCCGCAGGTCACCCAGCGCACCCTGCAGGACGCCGACTGTCCGGATTGCGCGGAAGAGGTGTTCCGTCTGCGCCACCACAGTTTGTTCACGCCGCGCGATTTCGATGTGTCGCCGTATTTTGAGGTGATCAAACCGACCGCCTTCAAGGCGGGTTTTGATTACAAGGCGCTGCGCTGGGAATAGGCGGCTTCAGCCCTTTCCCTTGTCCTTTACCCGCTCATCTTCGCCTTTGGCATATGCCCGCGTGATGGCGTGCAAATCGCCCATTTGTTGCTTGAAATTGTGGCAGCCGCTGCACATCATCAGATGCACTTGCAGCCCCATGCGGGTTTTCAGCGGCAGCACCTGTTCCTGCGCGTCGGAAATCAGCCTGGTCGCTTCCATGCAGTTCATCATGATTTTTCTCCTTGCAGATACCAGTTGTTTTCCAGGCACTCGCGCAAGCGTAGGCGGGCGCGATGCAGCAGGACATGCAGATTGCTGGTGGTCAATTCCATCGTGGCGCAAATTTCGCCCGCGTCCAATTCAATGAATTCGCGCAGCATGAACACGCGCGCCTGCTTCGGCGGCAGGTGCTCCAGGCAGGCTTCGAATACGCGCCAAAAGTGTTTCTCGCGCATCGCCGCCTCGGGATTTCCCCAGACCACGGGGCGCTCGTCTTTTTGCCAGAAACCCTTGCGGTCAAACAGTTCGGACACGTCCTCGTCGTCTTCGTCGTGCGCAAAACTGCCGATATTCACCGTGCGCTGTTTGTAGCGCAGGACGTCGGCGATCTTGTTTTTCAGAATCGCAAACATCCAGGTCTTGAACGCGGCGCGCCCGCCAAACGAATCCGCGTTTTTCATCGCGCCGATCAGCGCCTCCTGCACCGCGTCTTCGGCCTGATTGCTGTCGCTCAATTGCAGTGTGGCGAACCTCATCATCTGGCGCCGGATATCTTGCAGGAACGCGGTGTCGGCGAGCAGGCCCTTTTCAGTCTTCAATTTTGCATTCATCGCTTTCCCTGAGTTCGAGTTCGTTTTTCGCCGCGCTGTAACTGGCGACGCAGTACGGCACCAGATAGTTCAACAGCAGGTGCCCCCACTCGATTGTAGCGCCATGCAACATATTCTCGCCCTGATTCACCAGATTCAGCAGCGTTCCCACCACCAGCGCGATCTTCAGCGCATTGATCACGATGTGGCGCAACAGGGAGATTTCGAGCAAGCGTCGCATGGCTATCGCGCCGGATAGGTGCCGTACTTGCGCATGAAACGGCGGTCGATCCAGTTCTTCCAGCGCCACACCCAGCCGCCTTGCGCGCTGACCGCCCCCCATGAAGCCACCGCGTGCCGTGGCCCGGTCGCCAGCAGATACAGTGATTTGTGGCGCGGGCGGTAACGCAGCAGGGGGGCATCGCCGGCGGCCAGCAGATTGTGCGCCAGCACCGGCCCGGCAAACACCGCATGCACGCCGGAGCGCGGCAGTTGCACATCGGTGCGCATGCACACATCACCGGCGGCAAAAACCTGCGGATGCGACACGCTGCGGTGCTGCGCATCGACCAGCACATAGCCGCGCTCGTCGCGCGCCAGATCGGTCTGCGCCAGCCAGGGGGCGGGACGCGCGCCGGTGGCGGCCAGAATGCAGTCTGCCGTCAGATGCGCTCCGGTGGAAAGTTTCACCCCGTCCCCGTCGCCCAGCGACTGCGCCTGGTACAGCACAATCCCGCGCTGATGCAGCAGCGCGCGCGCGCGCCGTTTGACCCCGGCGGCATGACCGGGCAACAAACCCTGATCGGATGCGATCAGGATCACTTCGGTACGAGGCGCGCGTATTGCCAGTGCATGGCGCGCGGCAAAAGCCAGCTCGACCCCGGCCGCGCCGCCGCCCACCACAATCAGGCGATAGCCGGGTTTGCGGGTTGCGTCTTGCACAATGCGCGGCCACTGCGCGACAAAATTCTCCAGCGGCTTGACCGGAAGCAGAAGCTCCCCCGCCGCCTGCAGGCGCGCGGTATCGGTCTCGCTGCCCACATCCAGCGACAGCAGATCAAAATCGAGGCGGCTGCCGTCGGCCAGTTGCAGATTGTTTTCGGTCGCCGCAATCCCCGCCACCCGCGACTGGATGATGCGCGCCCCGGCCTGTTCCGCCAGTGGCAGCAAGTCGATTCGGCATTCGTCCAGGGTGTAATGCCCGGCCATCCAGCCCGGCAACATGCCGGAATACATCTGGTAACGACCGGGGGTGATCAGCACCACTTCCCGGTCGGTGTGTTGCCGCGCGAGCGCGCGCAACACACTCAATTGGGCATGGCCGCCTCCGGCCAGGATCAGGCGCTGCGGATTTGAATTGTTCATGGTTTATCCAATAGGAGTCACCGATAGTCGGTTAACTTGAGCAAAGCTTACATCGTCAAGCGCCGCGCATCGTGCATGCGCCACGGTGTAGTAATATCAGTCCATGTCCGATTCCGTCAAACCGCTCGACGATTTTCTGCGCCGCCTGCATCTGGGCTCCGCAGTTTATTACGTTGGCCAGTTGTGCGACGCCTGGCACATGTCCACCCCCGGCGGCAGCGATGTGACGACTTTTCATCTGGTTTGCAGCGGCGAGGCCTGGATCCAACTGCGGGACGGAAGCTCGCCGACGCGGATGGCCGCGGGCGACATTGCTTTCTTTCCACATGATGCGGCGCATGCCTTCAGTGCTCAGCCCGACATTCCGCAGCAACCGTTCGACTATTCGCACCCTGCCCGGCTCGATAGGCAAGCCCCCGGAACCGGGTTGTTGTGCGGCCATCTGAAATTGCCCGCGCATATCCGCCGCCTGCTGCTCGCCTCGTTCCCGGACTTCCTGCTGATCCGCCCGGATCAAAGCCCGGTCGGGAAGCCGCTGCGCGGCATCATCGAACTGATGACCGAGGAAGCCACATTGAATGATCTCGGCGTGACTGCCGTTCTGGATCGATTGTCGGATGTGCTGTTCCTGTATGTCCTGCGCCACACCCTGCATCAGGCGCCGCAACTCTCGCCCTTGTTGCTCGGCCTGTCGGATGCGCATCTGCGCCCCGCCCTGACCGCGTTCATCAATGCGCCGGCGGAAAGCTGGAGCATCGAACGCATGGCCGATCTCGCCTGCCAGTCGCGTTCCGCCCTCGCCGAGCGCTTCACCCGTCTGCTCGCGCTGCCGCCGATGGAATTCGTCACGATCTGGCGCATGCAAATGGCAACCGGCCTGCTTGCCGATGGCCGCGCCAATATGCTGGATGTCGCCATGCAGTGCGGCTACGAATCCGAGGCCGCATTCCGCAAGGCATTCAAGCGCGTCGTCGGCATCGCGCCGGGGCGACTGCGCAAGTCGCAATCCTGACAGACATGGCGGGCAGCCACCCCCGATTCAAGCCGGGGTTGCGCCCTTCCAACTCCTCATATATGATTCTTATGGCATGAATGTTTTATCTGAGAACTCGTCAACCAAGCAATTAAAATATCAGTCAACGCGCTATAACCACGGAGCCCGCCATGTCACACGATTGTTCGACCACAATTTCCTTCAACCTCAGCTACCCGTTCGACGCCCGCGGCATTGCCAAGCGTTTTCGCCATGCCGCCATCTTCGGCGCGCTGGACTCGCTCAATCCGGGCGAAACCATGCAGTTCATGAACGACCACGACCCAATTCCCCTGCTGGGTCAATTGCAGCAGCGCTACGGCGAACATATCGCCATCGAGTACGTGGCGCGCGAACCGGGTCAAATCGCCATCAACTTCAAGCGCGTTTAACTTTCTTCATGCAACGCCATCCCCGCCTGCAGCCGCTGTCACGCGAGCACTACGGCGCGCTCAAGCTGGCGAAACTGTGCGCACAAGCCGCTGAGGGGGATGACACCGCCATTGGCTTGGCATGCCAGCGTGCCATTCAGTCTTACGCGGACGAATTGCAGCCGCACTTCTTGTTTGAAGAGAATTCGCTATTCCCGCTGTTGCGGGACACCTCCTATCAACTGCTGGTCGAGCACGCCCTGCTCGACCACCGCAAACTGGCCGAATTGAAGGATCGCATGCTGCCCGCCGACAAGGAAGTGTTACGCCAATTCGGGCAACTGTTACAGGCGCATGTGCGCTTCGAGGAACGCGAGCTTTTCCCGGCGCTGGAAACCCGCCTGGATCAGGCTGAATGATTTTCCCGGCCAGCCGCCGCTTCGGCCTGTAATTTCCCCAGCATGCTGCCCAGCAACAATTCATCCACCTTGCCGAATTCGTGCATTCTGATTCGACCCAGATGGTCGATGACAACCATGCTCGGCGTGCCGCGCAAACCGTAACTCGCCATCGTCAGGGGAATCGCCACTCCCGGCGCATGCGCATCCACACCCACCGGATGGGTGATCTGATATTCATGCAAAAAGGCCTCGAGTGCCACCGGTGTCATCGCCGCATGATGCTCAAAAACAGTATGCAGGCCGACGACAACCAGGTCGTCGCCGGCCAGCTGCCGGTGCACACGCTCGGCCAGCGGCACGCCGTGGCTCACACAACCCGGGCATAGCATCTGAAAAGCATGCAACACAACGATCCTGCCCCGCATTCGCTCCAGTTTCAGCGGTTGCCGGCAATTAAACCATTGGCCGACCTGCCAGGCCGGGGCAAGTGCGTGAGTCGCGCTCATTTTGCGTCGCGCAATTTGCTGAACACGTAATCGCCGTCTGCTAGCGGCTCATGGCAACCGAAGCAGGCGCTCTTGGCATTTTCACCCACCGCGCGCTGCGTCTTTGAGTCACCGGCAAACCCCTCAAAGCCCCAGCCGCCGGTTTCGGTATATTTGCGGCTGTTCTTGTGCATCACTCCAACCACCTTGCGTTTGCCCTCGGTCACCGCATTGCCGCCATGGTTCGCCTCCAGCAGATCGAACACGATCACCGAGCCGTCGGAAAATTTGCCTTGTTTGTAACCTTTGATCGCTTTCTTGTTTGCGTAGAGGTGGTGAATGCCGCCGAATGCGCCAAACAGCGGGTGTCCATCTTCGATCACCATGCTCTTGACGTGGTGCCAGTCGCGGTAGCCCGCAGGGTACGGCACGGTTGCGTCAGCGGCGAGGGCGTTAATCGTACTGCCAACAAGTGCGGCGAAAATTAAAGTGCGTTTCATGTCGTTCTCCTTTTCGAGTTTGTTTATTGCTTCGAGTCGAAGCAATAACATCATATAAGCCGTCTTTCATGTTGTCAATATTTGTTTCGA
>Ga0210044_10003209_pt1 | contig 23506 bp, 16 predicted proteins | sample CryGey13umfilter_2_FD_183959 | JGI IMG/M metagenome (GOLD analysis project Ga0210044, IMG submission 183959) | Groundwater microbial communities from aquifer in Utah, USA - Crystal Geyser 4/9/14 3 um filter (SPAdes) (version 2) | ecosystem: Environmental > Aquatic > Deep subsurface >... | reverse complement strand
CTCCTTGATGCCTGGTAGGTGAATCCTCGGGCCGCGCAATTCGGCGCGGGCCTGGGGCGCGAACCCAACCAACCCACGGAGAGACGACCATGCCACCTGGACAAATTAACGACCGAGAACTCAGACGAAAGTCGCGAGACAGGCGCAGCATTCGGTCAGAAGATGCCCGTACTTGATCAAATTTGTCGTAAATATTGTGCGCTTGATTTAGGACTAGTGGCAGAGGCTATCCTCAAAATTGATGCGTGGTTGGCAGAGGCACTCCTCCCCGAATAACTCACAATGTTCACTGCTCTCCCCGGAGGAATCCCAGTGTCTCCAGCCTGCACCCAAGACATCCCCATCGACGTCGGAATGATGGTAGCGCTCTCGTGGAACAGTAAAGGTTGGCGAGGACAGAGCAGCCACCCAGATGACGTCTCAGATTCTGGCTTTGGCGACGTCCGCTACCGAAAAAGCGCACATGAGTGGTGGAACTTTGATGTTGACCACCCCGAGAACAAAGGCGAATGGGTTTACGGTTACTTCCACCCCTCCGGCAACTCGAGGCCGAACATCGCGCCAGATGCTAGAATCGCCCTGTTCTTTGCGTCTCGGCAGCCAAAGACTGGACTCATGTTCGTTGTTGGCGCCTATCTCGGTGCGGAATTCTCCTCCCAAGGGTGGGAAGATATCAACGAGCGAACAGACCGCGAAGGTGACGGAGACATTGGGTCAGACACCAACATTAGGTGCAAACGAGAACACGTGTGGGCGATGGAGCCCAAGACCCTGCTGCGTCTCGACCCGTCACATCATCTGCGCGGCCAGCGGATCGGCATGCGCAACTTCACCTACCTCGAGCGACCGCAGATTCAGGCTCTGCTCCACGATATGATGTTGACATCGACGGAGAGAATGTTGGGGCTCGTTGGCGGAGTGTTCATGAAGAAGTGATGTGGCGATATCGCTCACCGATCCTCTCTCATCTTCAACGATTCTCAAGGATGAAAATGACGACAGAACTGCGCGAGCACCCACGTGCCGAAATGATCTTCTCCGATCATCTCGAAGAACATGCCGAATTCCTCGAAACAAAACTGAGATTCGAGACCCAGGCCAGAGAGTATAACTTCGATTCTGGGCCCGCATTGGAAGACTTCTTCAGGTCGACAATTAGGAAGTTGCTTCCCAGTCGCTTCGCGGTTGAGGCAGGAACTATCATTGACAGGAAGGGCAACACATGCGGCGACTGTGACGTTATCATTTATGATGCCACGCTTTCTCCGCTCGTTCGAACACCCGCAACTGCGGGTTCGCGAAAGAAGTACATCCCATTTGAAATTGTGTACTGCGTCATCGAGGTCAAGCAATCGCTGACACTTGGGACACTGGACAGTGTTGATGAAGTGAAGGCCGAGCCAACCGGTTCACTCGTCGAAATGTTCTCAAAATGCTCCACTTTCAAGAGTCTGGAGAGGGAGGAAAGTCAACGACACTCAATAGTTTCAAAAGAGGGAGTCGTTTTGGTCGAATCGCAATGGAAGCAGAACTACCCCTATGCTTTTGGTTTTGCATACAGATTGGGAACTTCGAGCACAGAGGTCGATCCAGATGGTCTGGTAAAAGAATTCTCGCACAATGTTGAAAGGGTGGGGCAAAGCAAGACCCTTGATGGGATATGTGTAAACAAGGCTAGGATACCTAGGTTTAGGTTCGAGGATCGAACATGCAGTCGTCGACCCTTTTTTGGAAAACAGCCAAGGAACCCACTCATGTTGGATCCCTTTGAAGGAGGCTTTTGAGTTGTTTTTCAGAAAGGTGTGGTACGTCGTCTCGAAGGTTGTCCTCCTGCCACCAAATCTAATGCGTGACTACGGTGGAAATCGACTCCTGAGCACGAGGATTGAGGGAACAAAGCTGGTTCCGTTGCCGCCCGCAGCTATCGGAGACCACAGAACGCCCTCACACTAGTTGCCATTACTCCGGTTGGCGACGTTTGGCTGGCCCCGGAGGCGAGCTGACCATGGCCTGGGGCGCCCGCTTCGCCGGACGGGCGAAGTTCCAGGCCTTCACGCATCAGGAGTGGGTCGAGTGGGTCCCGCCAGGACTCCGCTGCGCCGGCTTGGTGTGCGGACTGGCTAACGTCGTCGAGCGCAGGTATCGCATGTAGGTGCTCGCGGTGCTCGTGCAGAGGAAGCGGCGGGACGCCGCTTCTACGTTCGTGCCTCGTGTGCGGACTGGCTGACCTACATTGCACAAAGGTATCGCATGTAACTCGCGAGGCTTTTGCCCAGGAAGCGGCGGGACGCCGCTTCTACCGCCTGCGGACACAGCCACTGTAGAAGCGGCGTCCCGCCGCTTCGCTGCTCGACCCCAAACGCAGAAGCGGCGGGACGCCGCTTCCACTCTCCGTCGTCCACTCTGCAATTCGACCGCGCACCCTCTCGGCGCTGGGTGTCGACTCCGAACAAGCCCCAAGCCGCGCCGGGCACGCACAAAGGTCCCTACAGAAACGCTCACCCACCGCCCCCCAGCGGTGAGCGAGCGTCCCGTCCTCACTAAACCTCTTCGGCCTTCTGCGCCTGCGCCCGACGCCGCGCGGCCCGCTGCCGACGCTGATACGCGCTCGTCGCCTGCCGCACGATCTCCGGCTGGTCGCGGAAGACGAAGCGTGCAGCACGGCGCACCAGGCTCATGCGCTGGAAGAGCATGTGGGCCAGCCGATTGCGCAGCTCGAGAGCGGCCAGCTCCTCTTTGCTGCCGCCAGTGGGGCCCTGACCGACGTCGCCCAGCTGCACGGCGAGCTCGAGGCCCTCGTCGATCAGGGCCGAGTCGAAGCCGCCGACCCCGTCCAGCGCCTGGGCGTGGGGCTTGGCCAGCGTCGCGTAGTCGTGAATCGCCTGGGCCAGACTGTCGGAAGAGCCCGTGTTGCCGCTGTGCAGCTCGGACAAGGTCCGCAGCTGCTGGTCGGTCTCGTCTTCGATGCCGTCGTCGAAGTGCCACTCCAGGGTCGCCTCGAGCTCACCCAGCACAAACGCGGCGCGCGCCAAGAGCTTCTGATGGCCCTCGCGCGGGGCGATGGCGAGGTGATAGGCGGTCTGCGCCTGCTGCACGGCGTCGTGCAGAGAGAGGAGCTCGTCGCCGGTGGTCGGCGGGAGCTTGTCGCCAGCGAGGCGCAGCCCAGGGTGAGCACTGGTGGGCTCCCAGAACTCGCGATAGAACTTCGCGATCTCGACGGACTCACCGATCAGGATGTCCAGTGGAACGTTCGGCTCCTGGTAAGAGGTGAGCGCCTCCGCCTGGGCTTCCCACAAATCAACGGCTGGGCTGTTCGACATGTCGGCCTCCAAAAATAGCACCGCGCCTGCAGCGACATGCCGCAGTGGTCGCGACAGGGCCTGGGTACGTCTCGACACCGTGATGTGAAAAACCGCTCGATTCGAGCGGGGCCGGCGCGAGAAAAGGCCAACGACCACCACACAGGACGGGGTCCTGCGCAGGTCGGAGTGTCTGGTCACTCGGTTTTCAGTGCGGCCGATAATAATAAGCACTCACCTGAGACGCAAGCGGTCCCACGGCGACGTCAAGAGAGGTGCGCACAGCTCCACCATTCAACGCGTGGGCGGGCCTCGCCTCTCGAGAGCACAGAGATGTCCGCGGCGGCTCGTCAGATGTCCGGGACGGCTCGTCCGATGTCCGTGGCGGCTCGCTGGTGTCCGGGACGGCTCTTCAGGTGTCCGTGGTGGCTCGCTGGTGTCCGGGACGGCTCTCCAGATGTCCGGGACGGCTCTTCAGGTGTCCGTGGTGGCTTGCCACATGTCCGGGACGGCCCAAAATGTCCGCGACGGTGCCAGACTCAAACCGTCGAAGCTCCTCCAACAAGCCCCAAAGGTCTCCAGAATCTCTCTGAACCTCCTGACCTGAATCTTGTGAATACTGAGAACCAGGGCTAGAACCAGTCTCCCGACGAGCTCCCGTCTCAGTCGGGCGGCACGCCAACCCCAGGAAATCTCGTGAAATTCCGAACCTTGACCTTCCTCCTCCTCTCGCTCGTCCTCAGCGCCTGCGACTCCGACCCGAGCCGACAAGACGACGCTCAGGCGGCCATTGATCTCGTCGCTGACCAGGACGCCAGCAACGACACCCCGAGCGACACCGCCGACGACTCTCAAAATGACACAATCGACGACGCCATCACGGCTCCCCCGAGCTCTCACGGCGCCGGCGGTCTGACCTGCAGCAGCCAAGGAACCGCCGCGGTCGACGGCGTCTCCTACCGCTACTGCCTCACCACGGTCGAGGGCGTCGAGCTCAAAATCATCGAGCCAACAATCAGCGAGGGGCCGCAGCAGCTCGCCCTCTACTTCCACGGCGACGGCGCGGGCCCCTACCAGAGCGATTTCGCCCTCAAGAAGCACGCGCCCTTCACCTCCACCCACAACATCCTCCACGTCGCCGCCCTCGCCCCCAATCGCTGCACCTGGTGGCTCGAGCCGGAGTACACCGTCTGCGATGCCAACACTCCGATTCCCGATGACGCCATTGATCGGGAAGGGAGAAACGCGGTCGCGGTCGCCGCTGTCATTGAGGCCCTACGAGCGGGTTGGGACCTCCTCGATGAGCCAGTCTTGTTGGGGGGTTCCTCGGGCGGCTCGATTTTCCTGACGGCGAGCTTTTTGCCGAAGTATGGGGATAGCGTGCGTGGGCTCTATGCGCTGAGCTGCGGCGGCGCCAAACCCTGGACGGGCTCGCTGGATTGGGAGGTGACGAGCGCACAGCTCGACTCCACAAAGCTCTCCTTCACCTACGGCGACAAAGACTTTGTCGAGCCCGAGGTGGAGCAAGGTCTGGCCTTCTATCAGGGGCTGGGGTTCGCGACCGACGTCAGGGTGGTCCCAGAGACGGTCGCCGAGGGCAGCTCTCATTGCGGCAACGTGGGTGGCAGCTACTCCTATGACCAGCTTGGCCGGATCCCCGAGATGTGGGCGGAGCAGCTGGGGAACTAGACCAGCGCGGGGGCTCGTGAGCAGGAGCTGCGAAGCCGTGTTCCCAAGCCCCATGCCAGGGAGAAACCTTCGCGTCATCTAAGGAACGAGGAAATCTTCGGGGCTCCGTCTCTTGATGGTCGGCTTCTAATTCACCACGAAGAGCACGACGAGCACGAAGAGCACGAAGAGGCTGGCTTTCTCCCTCCTCTCCTTCGTGTCCTTCGTGTCCTTCGTGGTGAAAGACCGAAGCAATATCAGCGACATGCCAATCGAGCTCACTATTTGCGTAGCAGCGCCTCGATGCAGCTCACACTCCCAACCCAGCGACTATTGGCCCAGGTCAGCCTCGATCACCTCCTGCATGGCGCTCCAGTCCCCGAACCCGTTCGAGAGGTCGATGATTGTCAAGTCTGGTGCGACGATCGCAAACGCGGGAGTGCTGAATTCCCCGAGGGGCCCGGAGAACAGGGTATAGCCGTAGGCCCGATCCGCCAGGATCGGCGAGTCCAAGCCATATTTCCTGTTCCAGTCCGTCATTTGACGGGTTGAGACGTCTCCGAGCACATCGTCCAACGATAGGCCCATGAGGTCGATGACCTCTACGTCGATTCCCAGTGTCGCCATGGTGGCCAGGAATTCCGCCTCGGTCTCGGCTGCAATTTTGCAGGCACTGCAGTCTAAGACCCCCACGTTGATCACGAGGTAGCGGCCCGCGAAGTCGTGGAGCCGGACGGGCTCCTTACAGATGTCGAGAAACACACCGTCCGGCAAGGTCTCTCCCACCGTGAGAACGTAATGGCCGGTGTACTCAGGCGCATCGCTCTTGGGCCATCCGCAGGCATAGGTCTCGGGCGGACGGAAACCGTGCAGGGGATCGCCCTCTTCCTCGCCGAGGGTAAAGTGTCCGGACACATCGAACTGGAAGGCACCGCCCGCCGGAAACGACTGGTCCAAGACTTCGTTGGCCACGGTCACGGTGTCGCCGACCGCCGTGGCCGTCCCTTGAGCCGTCATTCTCGAGCCAAGACCGCGATAATAGGTGCCATTGCCCCAGCCAATCCACTCACGCAGAGCTGGGGCGTACTCTGAGATCTGGGAGTAGCAGTCGGCCTCCCCTGCGCTCATCGCGACGTCAGCCACCAAGAGCATTTCGCAATCGGGGCAGAGCCACTCGACTGAGTCGTCTTGGACCGAGGAGTAGCTGCGAGTGTAGCTGCAATTGGTCGCCCCCGCGGCCATGCCCGCGGCGTCGAAGGTGACCTGCCAGGTGACCTCGCCAGTGGCCGTCGCACGCAACCTGGGGCAGACGGGCAACAACTCTTTGCAACCGTCCGCCGCACAGTCGGTGAGCCCATCGCCGTCGTTGTCGATGCTGTCAGAGCACGCAGCCAAGGTGTTCTCCTCGCAGGCGGGCGTGGTCTGACAGTCGACGTCGAGGCAGTCGATGGCGCCGTCGCTGTCATCGTCGAGCCGGTCGTCGCAGACCTTCTCCACACAGGTTGCCTTGGGGCAGTCGGGGTCGGGGTCGCAGGCGTCGGCGAGGCCGTCGCCGTCGGAATCGGCGCTGTCGTCTGAGCCGGGGCAAGTGTCCCCGCTGTCACAGACCCCGTCGCCGTCGGTGTCATCGGGGCTGTCGAGGGGGCAGGGGTCGCAGGAGTCGGGCGAGCCGTCCCCGTCGGTGTCCAGCGTGCTTTCTAAGCCCTGGCAGGCGTTCACGCTGTCGGAGACGCCTTCGCTGGCTGCATCATCGCTGGGACTTTGTGTCGAACCTCCGGAGCAGGCGCCGAGGGCGAGGGCGAGCGCGAGTGCCAACCCTATGGTCAATCCCGCGTTGCGTTTGATCTGTGACGATTCCTGCATCGGAACTCCTTTCTGTGACAACTCGCTGCCAGGGATGGCGAAGAGTCGTGCAAACCCGAAAGGTTGCGCGCAGGATGCGCGCAACAAGTGACAAACAATGGCCGTTGGCCGGCTGGTCAGTCTATCACCGCATTGAGGACCAAAGCATCATCAATGTTTAGGAATCCTCTCGAGCCCCTTTGTTCGTCTGTAGGGTCGACGGGTCGGCCTCAGTCCCACTACACTCATGAGCGCTGAGCCGTTGTGTGCTCGAAGCGAAGGGTGGGAGCCATCGAGGGCAGCCACTCGAGCGCACGAGCGGTCAGGAACGCCCGTTTCATGAGGGACTCTGGGGACGTATGACGGCCATTCACGGGACCCCATCTGATGGGCCATCGACAGGTCCAGACGAGCTTGTGGGCCAGCTTGTGGGCCAATATCGCATCACCAGACTTCTGGGACGCGGCGGCATGGGCGAGGTCTACCTGGCGCGCGACACTCAGCTTGGGCGCAAGGTTGCCATCAAGGTGGTCCGGAGCGAAGTGCTCAGCAACGACGCGTCGCGGGAGCGGTTTCTGGTCGAAGCCAGGCTCACTGCCTGTTTCGCGCACCCGCACATCGTCACGGTGTATGGTGCTGGTGAACACGCGGGACGGCCCTACGTGGTGCTCGAGTACCTCGATGGTGGGACCCTCAGGGAGCGGTTGCAGGCTGGGCGACTCCTGGCTCCCGAAGCCATGCGATTGGGCCTGGCCATCGCCCAAGCCCTGGTCGAGGCCCACGAACACGGGATATTGCACCGGGATCTGAAGCCCGAAAATGTGGTCATTCCCCATGACGGTCGTCTTCGCGTGGTCGACTTCGGTCTCGCCAAGACCCTGGCCCCAGACGTGTCGCTCCTCGAAACGGGGACCATCAACGAGACTCTCGATTCGATGGTTTCCCCCCAGGGGATGCAGAGCACCGGGGGCCGGATCGCAGGAACCCCCCAGTACATGGCTCCCGAACAGTGGCGAAGCGAACCTTCGTCGTCGGCGACCGACATCTGGGCGCTGGGGATCATGCTCCGCGAGATGCTGGGCAGCCACCCCTTTGCCGACGAGAAGGGCGTCCTCGGGCTGTATGCTGCGGTGACCGCACCTGAGCCGGTGCCCCCGCTGACGAGTGCCGTGACCTGTCCTGCTGAGCTCGCACGGCTCATCACGCAATGCACCCAGAAAGACCCCGCGGCGCGCCTGAGCGCACGGGAGGTGGTCGAGACTCTCCAAAGGCTGTGCAACCCAGGGCGGGTCAGTGTCGATGATGCGATTGGGCCGTTTCGGGGTCTCCTGGCGTTTACCGAGCAACAGGCTGGGTCCTTCTTTGGCCGCAGCGGCGAGATCGACGCTTTCATGGAGCGTCTTCGGGAGGAGCCGGTGTTGCCCGTTGTCGGCCCTTCTGGCGCTGGCAAGAGCTCCTTCATCCACGCAGGGGTGCTCCCCAGGCTCCGCGAGCAGGGGCCTTGGAGCGTGCTCTCTCTGCGTCCAGGAAGCGATCCCTTCCGTGCGTTGGCCTCCCGTCTGGTGCTGGGGGACCGCGCTTCGGCGCCGCTGTCACTGTCGTCGTTGTCCGCCAGTCACCGCTCGCTCATGGCCGACGAGACGCACGAGCTTGCGACGGTCTTGCGAGCCTCACCGGGTCGGCTCGCGCTGCGGCTCCAGCGCCTCGCCGAGTCTGAGCAGGCGGGGGTGTTGCTGGTTGTCGACCAGCTCGAAGAGCTCGAGACGCTGGTCGAGTCCGTCGAGGAGCGCGCCAGTTTCCTGACCGCCATCGCCACCGCGGCCGACGATCCTGAGATTCCCATCCGCGTCGTGCTCACTCTGCGCGATGACTTCCTCGGCCGCCTCGCCGAGGTGCCCGCTGCGGCCCGTGTGCTTCATCATGTCACGGTTCTTACGAGTCCAGGGCCCGACGCGCTGGCCGACACCCTACGTCTGCCGCTGGAGTCGACGAGCGTGCGCTGGGAAAACGAGGCGCTGGTCGATGAGATGGTCGCAGCCGTGCGCGGAGAGACCGCGGCGTTACCACTGCTGCAGTTCACCGCGCAGGCGCTTTGGGAGCGACGAGACCGCCAAGCGGGGATGCTCACCTGGCAGGCGTATCGGACGCTGGGGGGCGTCGAGGGCGCGCTGGCGAGCCAGGCTGACCAAGTCCTGGAGGCGCTCACCGCCCAGCAGCGCCGCACGACCCGGCAGCTCTTCCTGCGCTTAGTGACCTCTGAGGGAACCCGACGTGTGCAGCCCCGAAGTCAGCTCTTGGCGGGCATGGATGAGGATGCGCCTACAGTGCTCGAGCGGTGGGCCCAGAACCGCACGGTGGTCATCCACCGCAGCAGAGGGCAGGACCAGGATCCCGAGGTTGAGCTCGTGCACGAGGCGCTCATCAGCGCGTGGGGGCAGTTGCGCCGCTGGCTGGAAGAGAATCGCGAGGAGCTAGTGGCGCTCGAAGAGGTCAGCCAGGCTGCGGAAGTGTGGAGCCGCCGGGGCGCACCCAAAGACGAGGTCTGGATGGGGACGCCATTGAGCGACGCCCTGCGCCGCCTCGAACCGATTGAAGGCGACCTGCCCCAGGCCGTGCGGGCGTTTCTGGACGCGGGGCGGGCGCGCGAGCGTCGGCGCTCCAGGGTCCGTCGAGTCACCATGGCCGCGAGCTTCATCGTGCTCGCCCTGATCGCCGCTGGCGCCATCGCCATCTCGGCGACTTTGTCCGCAAGCAACAAGGAGATCGAAGAGCGTCGTGTCGAGGTGCAGGCTCAACGTGACGAAGCGCAAAGCCAACGCCAGGAAGCCCAGCTCCAGCGCTCGCAAGCAGACGCGCAGAGGGCTGAGGCAGAGGAGCGCCGAGCGGAGGCACTGCTCGACTCGTCCCAACGAGCCTGGGAGAGCGGCGACGTGCTCTCTGCGAGAGCCCAACTGCGAAAGAGCCTGGAGCTCCTCGACCGCCCTGCGGGCAGGCTCCTCTGGCAGGATATGCAACACACCCCCATTTGGCGTCGGATCACGCAGAAGTGCGTGAAGCCTGATGCGTTCAGGGCTTTCTTTGCCGACAAACACGGCGACCTCATCGTGACCTTGTGCGATGGAGTCCTCTCGGTGCAGTCCTCGCTGACCGGTGAAGTCATCGGCTCTCCAGAGGTGAAGGCCGTCCAGACCGCAGAGGGTTCGCCCGAGTCGGGCCGCCTGGCGTTGGTTGACGGTGAAGGAACCCTTCGCCTGTTCGACTCGAGCACGTTCGAGCCCACAGCCACGCTCCCCGCTGCACGGAAAGGCGCTTGGACCATCGACTTGGCGCTGGAGCCATCGGGCGCGCGTGTGGTCATGGTCTACAACGATGGGGAGGTCGAGCTCTGGGATGTTCGGCGAGCGGCAAAGGTGTGCTCGACGACGATAACCGACGCCAGCAGGGCGGTGTTTCAACCGGGCAGTCAGGCCGTCGCCGTGGGCAGCGCGGGTCGCGTCCAGATGTTGGACGGTGCCTCGTGTGCCACGAGATGGACCACTGAGGTCAAGTCGTTCAATGGCTTCTCGTTCTCGGGCAATGGTCAGCGACTTGCCATTGCTGCGTTGCGTCCTGAGATCACTGTCCTCGACGCAGAGAGCGGCGCACCTCTGCAGTCGTTACATGGACAAAGGCCGCATGTTGGCGTCGCCTTCGGGGAACATGACCTGCTCTTTTCGGTTGGGGCCGAAAGAACCCTCACGCGGTGGGATCTGAGCACTGGCAAGAGAACCAACGCTCCGGTCACGTTCTTTTCACTGCCCAGGCACGTCGACGTGAGCTCCGATGGAGGTTGGGTGCTCGGCGGCTCCGCCGAGGAATTGGTGCTGCTGCGGTCCGGATTCGAGGAAGCCCCACGTCCACCCATGGTTCCGCACACGAACGCCGTGACCGTCGTCGCCCTCAGCGCCGATGGGGCACTCGCCGCGACTGGCGCCCTCGACGGCACGGTTGCCGTTTGGGAGACAAAAACTGGCCAGCAGCGGTGGAGCTTGCCGAGGCAGACGAACTGGATCTCAGGCGTAGCCTTTGGCGAGGACGACAAGGTGTTGCACACCACATCGGTCAACTTTCAGATGCGTACGTGGGAGGTCAAATCTGGTCGCGTCGTCCACGAAATCACTGTCGCGACCCATGCCGCAGGCGCTCTGGTCCGAGGGGCGCACGAGCTGCAGGTCGCTTCTTTGAACTATGGTACCGAGACGGGCGTCGCGTTGAATCGAATCTCGATGGATGGCTCCCAGGTTCTGGGCTCCCTTTCCACAGAGGCGAGAGACGGCGTTCGGCACCGCTACAGCGCCGACGCCACTGCCCTCGCCGTCACTACTCAAGACGGGTCGCTCTACGTGCTCGACGCTGTGTCGGGGCGCACCCTTTGGCGGCGGGAAGGCGAAGGGCAGAACATTGTCGCCCTCAATTGGGCTCCAGATGGGACGCAACTCGTCACGCTCGATCAGCTTGGCGTCCTCACGTTGTTCGACGGGGTAACGGGTCAACTGCAGGCGTCTCGAGCCACGCCAGAGCTAGGCCGCGAGCTTGTTCTGCTGCCCGACGGCCGCGTATTGGTGGCGGCGGACACTCTGGTGGCTTTTGATGTGGCCACCTCCGAGCCAGGGATCGCGGTGCCGACCTTCGAGCCGCTCGCCGGATTCACCTTCAACGCGGATGTGACACAGCTCTTTGCGGTGGGGACGCGCTCCGGTGTGTTGTACCGCTTCTCTGTGCCCACGCTGCGTCCCGCCTGGACGCTTGGGGCCACGCTCAAACACTCTCGGCTGGTGCAGACCCAGGCAGGTTGGACCGCACTCCAACCAGGACTGCCCCTGGTGCCGGCAGCGTCGAGCCGCTCGGCATGGCTTCACGCGGTCGAGACGCAATCGAACCGCTCCGATGAAAGTGAAACGCTTGGATGTTTGGCCACCGCCGAGGGCACGATCGAGCTCTGGGACCTGGCCTTGGACAAGCCCGTGAATACCTACTCGGGCATGGGAGCGGCCGAAGTCCGTGCGCTCGGGCAGGCTTGTTTTGTCGGCGACGGCGCCAGGAAAGGTCTCATGCTCGGCCGGCAGGGTGACGCACGCGCTGTGGCGGAAGAGTATTGGGAGGCCTCGGTGGATGGCGACAAGCTCCTTCTCATCACCCACAGCGACCTCCTTGTCTTCGGCAGCGACGGCCAACTCGAAGCCACAATCCCGACGCACGGCGTCACGTTCGCAGCCACTGGCGCCCAGGGTCGGCTCCTCCTCGCGGGGAAGAAGGGCGCCCTGGAATGGCTCGACCTCAATACTCAGGAGCGTTCCTCTTTCACCCTGTTGGACGCCCCCCCGGACACACCGAGCGTGATGGTGCTCGGGCCTGCAGGAACGTTGGTCATCGGGTACGAGTCCGGCGTGGTCGGCGTGTGGAGCTTGGAGTCCCACCAGCTCTTGCAGAAGACCCAATTGCGCGGGCTCATCCTGGACCTCTCGGTGTTCGACGAGATCGTCTACGCCAGCTCGTCGGTTGGAGAGCTCCGCGCGATCGACTTACGTGTGTTGGCGCAGCTTCGTTGCGACGTGCTGCGAGAGGCGTGGGAAACCATCCCGGTGTCGTGGGTAGGGAGCAGGGCGGTGCTGGCGCAGCCCCCCGTCGATCATCCCTGCGCGACTGCCCCAGAGCCGATGCCGCACGACGAAGCGCCGTGACCTATTGGTGCTCTGTGGGCACGGGCCACTACGAAGACAGATCGTCGCCGCACGGTCCCTGAAGGGTCGCGACGTCCCCGAAACGATGTTGAATCTCTAATGCCGCGAGCTTGTCGTCACTCGACGAGCGCGGCGTCCTCGAGGATGACGGGGTAGACCTGCCCAGAACCGTAGTCTTTGTCTTTGCGGAGGGTTCCTCTCATGGTCACCACGCCGCCGAGTTTGACCACGGCCGTCGTGTTGACCGTGAGGTCTTGGGTGTTGCTCGCCGCATCGCCGGTTCCATCCTGCAGGTAGACCCAGTTCTTTCCCATGACGTTGGCGCTGAGCTTGACGACCTTGCCGCGCACGGTGACCGCGGAGTCGTCGAGGGCCGCGGACTTGGCGTAGCAATCGGCGACGGTCTGGCCGTCGACCGCTTTCTTCATCGGCTCGACGGGGCCGGTCAGCGTCTTGCCTACGGAGCAGCTCTCCGCATCGCCCGCGTCGCAGGCCTTTTGGTAGAGCTCCACGACTGTGGCGTAGTCCCCGCTGAGGCCGACACCGCTCATGAGCAGGCCGCCCAGGTTCGAACACCCCGCGGCGCTCCCCTGGTCGCAAGCCTTCTGATAGAGCTCGGCGGCCTTCGCGTAGTCCTGGGCGACTCCCGCGCCGGTGTTGTACAAGGTGCCCAGGTTGGAGCAGCCATCGGCGCTCCCGCCGTCGCAGGCCTTTGGGAACCACTCCGAGGCCTTGGTGTCATCCCGCGCGACGCCTCTGCCGGTGTTGTACAAGGTGCCCAGGTTGAAGCAGCCGTTGGTGCTCCCGTCGTTGCAGGCTTTCTGGTAGAGTTCGAAGGCCTTGACATCGTCGGTTGCGGCGCCTTTGCGGATGTCGACCAAAGTGCCCAGCATCGCGCAGCCATCGGCGTTCCCGCCGTCGCAGGCCTTCTGGTAGAGCTCGCCGGCCTTCGCGAAGTCTTCGGCGACGCCGGTGCCCAGGACGTACATGCCTCCCAGGCTTGCGCAGCCATCGGCGCTGCCCTCGTCGCAGGCCTGCTGGAAATAGGCGAGCGCCTTTGCGAAGTCTTGCGGGACTGAGGTGCCGACGTTGTACAGGTAGCCGACATAGTAGCAGTCCCATACACTGCGCAGTTCACAGGCCTTCTCGTAGAACGCCACGGCCTTCGCATAGTCCTGCGCGACCCCAGTGCCGTTCTCGTAGATGGCCGCGAGAAGCGAGCAGCCATCGGCGAGGCCGCTGGTGCACAGCGCTTCGCAGCCCTTGACGTCGTTGGCCTCGCAAGCCACGGCAGGGTCTGTACAGATGAGCTTCAGGCACATGAACCCGCCGCCGCAGCCCACTGATTCTGAGCAGGGCTCCCCGCCCGCAGGCAGGGTCTGGTCCTCGGCTTCTGCTATCGCTGGCTGTGCGACAGCGGCGAGGGGAGGCAGCAAACAGCAGAGCGCGACCGCCATTCGAATCAAGAAGCGCGGCTCCAACAGCCCTCGGAACGTCCTCGCAATTGACACAGCGGCCCCCTTTTGTTGTTGCGCGCGTCGTGCGCGCACCCCTCCGGGTTTACACGACTCTTCGCCATCCATGGCTACGAGTTCTTCGTCCTGACGAACCGGTTCACTCCCTGCCACTCATGCTCACTCTAGACGGGATCGAGGGAGCTCGAGTCGCAGTGCCCTCTGACACAGGCCGGTTGGAAGAGCTCCACGGCCCTTGCATCGTCCTTGGTGACACCAAAGCCAAGTTGGTCCATTTGGTCAAGGTTGGAGCAGCCAAGGGCGGCCCCGTCGCCACAGGCCTTTGGGAAGAGCTTCTTGTTGAACGCCGGTTCGACGAGCCCATGCTTGCTCGACGCCGAACGCAACAAGGCCGGAGGCGCTGCCGCCTCCGGCCTTTTGAATCTGGTCCGCCGCCCAGGTTGAGGGCCGTGGTCTATTGGCAGACCTTGAAGTTGCCGTCGACGGCGATGCAGGTCCCAGCACTGCAGTCGGTGTTCGTGCAACAGATCTCGATGCACTTGCCAGTGTTGGGATTGCAGGTCAGCCCGTCCTTGCAGGCCGGGCCGGAGTTGATGTTGCACGACTGGCCGAGGGTGGCGGTCGCGGGGGGCGACGTGAAGCACATCATGCCGATCGACGCATTGCCCCAGTCGCACTGCCCGTTCGTCCCGCACTGGTCGGCGCCGGGGATGCACGTGCCTTGGCCCGCATAGCATTGCAGCCCGTTGCCTGGGTTCACCAACTCCTCCTGGCAAATCCAGAGCTGGCCGGTGGCCATCTCGACGCAGACCTCGTTGTTGTTGGCGCATCCCGTGTTGGGGCAGCAGAGCGCCGCGCAGGTGTTGGTCAGGATGCTGCAGGTCAGGCCGTCGACACAGTCTGGTCCGTTGGTCTTGTTACACGCCTCGCCGAGCTGGGCGGTCGAGGGGGGGCTGGAAAAACACTGCCAGCCCAAACTCACGTTGGCGAAGTCGCAGTGGCCACCGGCGCAGTCCCCGTTGCCCGGGTTGCAGGCCCCGAGGCCGTCGTAGCACAGCAGGTTGGTGGGCGGGTTTCCCTTGGGGACACAGAAGGAGTGACCGACGCCGGTCGCCTGACACTTCTCGTCTGTGCCGCATCCCGCGTCATCGCAGCACAGCGCCGCACAGGTGGCCGTCATGATGTTGCAGGTCAGCCCGTCCTGGCACGCTGGGCCATTGGTCGTGCTGCACGCCTCACCGAGCGCGGCGGTGGCCGGCGGGTTGCTGAAGCACTGGAAATCCGTGCCGGAGAAGTCGCAGCCCCCATTGACGCCGCACTCACCCTCGCCCGGCACGCAGGCCCCCATGCCCTGATAGCAGGCCAGTCCGATGTTTGGGATGTCCGCAGGCACGTCCACAGGCACGTCCAAAGGCACGTCCACAGGCACGTCCACAGGCACGTCCGCAGGCACGTCCGCAGGCACGTCCGCAGGCACGTCCGCAGGCACGTCCGCAGGCACGTCCGCAGGCACGTCCGCAGGCACGTCCGCAGGCACGTCCGTTAGCACGTCCGCAGCGGTGTCGCCTTGGCCTCCGGTGTCCGAGGTGGACGTCTCGCCGCCATCTCCCTCCGAGGTCGTTGACGTATCATCGCAAGCCGCAAAAGCACAGACCAACACACACAAGCACACCGCTCGAAACCATAGTCTCATCACGCTCACCCCTTGTTGTTTTGTCGAACCCCTGAATACGGAGTGAGAAGCCTGCCACGACGACGATGCGTGTTTGATCGTCAAGATTGCTCGTGGTCTGGACAGGTTTGGATCACTCAAAGGCAAGCGCATAGGAAGCCAACGAAGCACGCAGAGAGATTTCATACCTCAGACGCTCCGCGTCATCCAAGAGGTGAGAAATCTTCGGAGCTCCATCTCTCGATGGTCGGCTTCGAGCTCACCACGAAGAGCACGAAGAGCACGAAGAGGCTTTCTCCTTCCTCTCCTTCGTGCTCTTCGTAGCTCTTTTCGTGGACTCCAGTCAACGTCGACCCCATGAGCTCACGACGAAGCCTCTCAATTGTTCAAACTCTCTGCGCCTCGGCCGCACTCTGCGTCTCTGCGATAAGATCGAAGCAATATCAGCAACATACCGCCAGATCCCAAGCGATTTTCATAGCAGTCATCTGAGACGCTGCGCGTCATCCAAGAGGTGAGAAAACCTTCGGACCACCATCTGTTGATGGTCGGCATCGAGTTCACCACGAAGAGCACGAAGAGCACGAAGGGGCTGGCTTCTCCTTCCTCTCCTTCGTGTCCTTCGTGTCCTTCGTGGTGAAAGATCGAAGCAATATCTGAGAGATGCCGCCCGATCCCAGCCGATTTTCATGGCAGCAGACATTGACCCATCTACCACCCAGGTTCCGGCAGCGCCTCGATGCACGAGCTGTCGACCTGCGCCATGACCCCATCGGCTTTTAGGAAATCGACAATGACGTCCGCGGCGCACGCCACCGAGATCGTGGAGTGTGTGGCCCACGGGACAATGACACGGTGGGCGTTGGTCAGGGTCGTCATGGCCTGGTCGCCCCAGAACGACGGCGTGTTGAGGTCCGCTGCGCCGTCGATGAGCAACGCCGGAACGTCCGCCGTCACAGGCGCCCGCAGGTTCGCCGCGACGGGCGAGACGCCCCAGGCGGCACAAGCGGCGGCAAGGTCGAGCATAGACCCCATGCCCCAGGTCTGCTTGGCCAGTTTGGTCTCGAGCGCGGCGACGCCTCCTGAGTTCGGGAACCACTCGGCGCACATCACCGCAGCGAACACGCCGGGGGCAACGTAGTCTCGGGCAAGTTGGTGCGGGAAATACGGCAGCACGAGGCTGCTGCCGCCACCGCTGCCGCCGCCGCTCCCGGCTCCCAGCCCATCGGTGACGGTCAGACCCCACAAGTCGCCCATGATGCCGTTCCAGAGGCTGTTGTCGCCGTTGCTCGCCGCCTGAATGGCGCGTGGCACGCGGTTGCGAAAGCTCGCCGTGTAGAGCGCGGCCTCGAGGAAGATGCGGAAGGTCAGCCCGTCCTCGACCGTCGCTTGTCCGCTCACGACGATGCGTCGCGGCGTTTGGGTGAGGGTCTGGAGCCGGTTTGCCAGCGTCGTGCCCAGGTCTGGAGCGACGAGAGTACAGGCCGGGCTCGCCGCGCAGTCGGCGACGAGCAGGTCCACTCCGTAGTCGAACATGGCGACGTCGTCGCCAAAGAGGTCGACGTCCGGTGGAGCGAGCCCATCGAGGACGATGGCGGCGATGGTCTCGGGGTGTTGGCGCATATACTCGAGACCGACCCGTGTCCCGTAGGACCCGCCCCGCAACGAGATCTTGTCGTACCCGAGACGCTGGCGGACGTAGTTGAGGTCGTGGGCGTAGTCCTCGGTCAAGAAGTGGTCGAGGTCGAGGGCGGTGTGCTCGGCGGCGCAACTGGTCCAGTCTTGTCCGGTCTCGGGGTACCCTTGCGAGCAGGCCAAGTAGCCCGAGTTGCCCGTGCCCCGTTGATCGACGTAGACCAGGTCGAAATCGTCGCGCAGCCCGGAGAGGTACAGAGGGATGGTTCCGGCCTGGAAGAGCGCGCCGCCGCCCGGTCCGCCGGCGAGGTTGAAGACGGCTCTGCCGGTCGGATAATGGTTGGCGCGCTGGACGGCGACGCTGAGTGAGAGCGTCTCGCCGGGGTTGTCGTAGTCGAGCGGGACCGCGACGGTGGTGCACTGGACCGCGGCCGACGGCTTGGGGTAGCCCGTCGCCCAGTTCGAGGTGTCGCACGGGCCCCAAACCAGCTCTTCATAGACGTCGCCGTCAGCGGCCGTGTCGCCGTCGTCGGTCAGGTCGGCCGCAACTTCTTCGTCCGTGCTGTCATCAAGGACGTCGGCGTCGGTCGCATCCTCAGGATTCTTGGTGTCAAGGGCGTCGACGTCGGCCACGACGTCTTCCGACACGTCGGTCTCTGCCTGGGGCTTCGAGGTCTCGTCGTCACAGGCCCAAGCGACGCAAGAAACCAGGACGAGGAGAACGAAAATGCGGTTCACGGCGGACCTCCGAGCCAAGGAAGGGACAGCAGGGAAAAAGAGGGCCTGTGCTAGTCGAGCCGCAACCCGGGCGCAACGACTGCCTCTCGTGCATTTCGTGCAGCCGGCAAGGCCTGAGGCCGTTCTGTTACTCTGCTTGGAGCTTCTCGAGCGCTTTGCAGCCAGAAGGTTCTCCCAGCTCGCAGCCCTTCTTGAACGAAGCGGCCGCGGCCTTGAGGTCCTTATCGGTACCAGCCCCATCGGCCTGCATGAGTCCTAGATTCACGCAACCCGCTGCGCACTTGCCCTTGCAGGCGAGGGTGAAGAACTCGACGCCTTCTTGTTGTCCATCATGGACTCATCCATGAGGTCGTCGTACCGCTCGCCGAGGGTGTTGCAGCTCGCGCCGTTCCCGTCCTCGCACTCTTTGGCCAGCGCTTCGAGAGAGGTGGGAGCTCCCTTGCTTTTGTGTCCTGTATTCAGTTTGTCGCACCCTTCCTCGAGGCCAAGCTCGCACGCGGCCGTGAAGAGAGTCTTCGCTTTCGCGGTATTAGGCTTCTCGCCCTCCGAGAGCGACAACCCCAGCTCGTAGCAGGCCTCGGGGACCTGCAGCGTGCACGCCTTGTCGAGGAGCTCGGCCACCTTGGCCGGATCCTCGTCGACCCCCATTCCGCCCTTGTACACCGCCGACATCTCGAAGCACGTCGGCCCGTGGCCGAGGTCGCAGGCGCGCAGGAAGAGCGCCAAGCCTTCGTCCACAGACCCCTCGAACGCAAACGTGCAGACGGCCAGACTTCGACATCCGTAAGGGTCGTCCAGCTTGCACGACTTCGCGTAGAGCTCGCAGCCTTTGACGGGATCGGCGGCCGTCCCTACGACTCCGTTGTAGTACAAAAAGGCGAGGAGGTTGCACGAGCGCGAATCATCCCCCGTGCACCCGCGGTCGAACCACTTCAGGGCCTCCTCAGGGTCGACCTCGACTCCGATTCCTTCTTTGTAGAGATATCCGTAGCTGCCGCATGCGGCCGCACCCTCGCAGCCGAGGCGAAAGAGCTCACGCGCAGACTCGTAATCCTCGGCATCTTGCCGAGCGCGCCCGGCAATATTACAGGCGGCCGCGTTGCCTTTCTCACACTCTGACTGGCAGCCGCTCGAGTCCGACTTCGAGCACTCGGCGCCGAGGCCCCACGACGAGGCAAGAACGAGAACAACAAAAACAGAGAGTCCACAGAGGGTCTTCATGGCGATTCTCTTGGTTCGAGATGGCACAGGCGGCAAAATGTCTGGCATGATTCACCGCAAACGTCGAGGGTTCCAAACCCTGTCCACAGGCCTACGCCGACCTCGAAGGCATTTCACCCCGTGGAATCGGTCGTGGCAATAAACCCCAAATGGAGCGGTCCATGAAACCAGCAAGGTTCGAAAGACTCCTGTTGTGCCTAGCCCTCTCGCTTTTCGCCCTCTCCGCCTGTGACTCGGACGGCGGAAAGGGCGGCCACGACTTGCTGAGCGATTGGGACGGCACCATCATGACGGTCGACCCAAATTGCTCGAGCGTGCGCTTGACGCAGTACTGGTCGACCCAGTGGGGCTGGTGCGAATTTCCCAGCGACCGCAGCTTCCTGCCTGACTTTGCGCAGGCGGGAATCACGTTGGCCATCGCGGAGCCCTGGAACACCGGCTCCTACGGCGGCGACCCGGGCGAGGCCTGCGGCGAATGCTGGGAGGTCTCGACGTCGTTCGCGACGCAGGTGGTCATGGTGCACGACCTCTGCCCCATCGAGGGCAACCCGCTGTGCGCCGGCGCCCAGTTCCACTTCGATCTGACGCCCGAAGCCGCGACCGCCGTTCATGGGGGTGGCAACGACGCGGCGACCGCTCGCCGGGTCCCCTGCCCGGTGACGGGCAACGTCTACGCCGCCATCCTCGACTGGAACCAGTGGGGCTACCTGCGGGCGTCGTTCCTGAACCACCGCATCGCCATTCGCAAGGCCGAGGTCCGCGCCGAGCCCGGCGGCGAGTGGCTCGCCATGGAGCGCTCCGGCGGCGCCTGGCAGCTCATGGACGGGCCCGGACACGACGCGGGCACCGGCCTCGTCTTCCGCCTCACGAGCGCTCAAGGCCAAGCGGTCGAGGGCAGCCGCGTCGTCCCCTTCCAGGTGGTCTCGCCGGGCTATGAGAACGTGGTCACCGAAGACCTCGGGCTGCAATTCGACGACCTCGAGGAGCCGCTCGCCGGCCAGTGCGCCTTTGTGCCCGACGGGCTGGTCTACGGCGACGCTTGGGGTGGCATGGACCAGGTGAAATGGACGCCATTGCTGTGGGAAGGGGCGACGTTGGAGGAGACCGACGAGGGCTGCCACTCGGGCAGTTCTTGTCTGAATGTGGGCCTCGAGCAATGGAGCGGTTTCCACCTTTACCTACGGCAGGCTTTTCCTGTCGAGTCGTTTTCGACGCTGCACGTGTGGGCGCGCGGCGAGAGCGCCGGAACGGAGCTGCTCTTAGCCCCGAGCAACGAGGGCGACCGGTGCACGGAGCAGACCGTGACGCTCACGACGGAGTGGCAAGAGGTCACCTTCGACCTCGCCGGGGGCTGTGCTGGCTTCGACTTTCTGACGTCGGTGACGGTGCAGAACCAGTCTGCGAAGGCGACGGTTTTCTTGGACGACATCGAGTTCGAGACAACGCGATAGCGGGACTCTTGGCGGAGCGGATCGCGCGTAAGGCGAGCAAGAAACAGGGCGGCGAAGAATTCGCAGCCAGGGATGCCGGAGAGTCGTGCAGCGGATATTGGCTAGTTATTGTCCAGCGGCACGATCGGTGCGTTAACCACGACAGCCGCAACTTGCTCGATATGCGGACACGATGTGTCCCGAAACACTTGGCGAGCTCATCAAGTCATTGAAGTTCGGTTCGAGCCCGTCGGTGAACGACGATGCCGTGATCGGGTCCGTGGCCAAAGGCCCATCTCAATGCCCGTTCGACGACCCCCCGCCTCCGGCCTTTTGAATCAGGCCCGCCCCCCAGGTTGGGGGCCGAACTATTGGGGTCGCCTGACACTTCTCGTCTGTGCCGCATCCCGCGCCATCGCAGCACAGCGCCGTGCAGGTGGCCGTCATCATGTTGCAGGTCAGTCCGCCCTGGGAAGGGGAGCGGAAAGAAGAGGCTGGCGTAGGCGCCGCGAGGATACCGATCGGACCAAGGCGCTAGATGTGCTCGGCCGAAGTGACAACGCGACCTTGATGTTACCTCGCGATTGCTCAGCGTCTGCGTTCGGCGGTTTTCTGTGGACCTACGCTGGCAAGCCACTCCGGGTCGCATGACAGCCACCTGAGACGCTGCGCGTCATCCAAGAGGTGAGAAAACCAAGACCCAACTCAACGTTGCCACCATGAGCTCACACCGTACCAACTCATTTCTCCAAACTCTCTGCGCCTCGGCCGCCCTTTGCGCCTCTGCGATAAGATCGAAGCAATATCGATAACATACCGCTCGAACCCGACGATCTTCATGGCAGGCTCGCCACTTCTGCCAAGCACATCTAGTGCAAAGGCCGAGTCGAGGGATGGCTCACCTCACCGACACACTTCAGAACCACACCCAAACGAAAATCACTCAATCGTCTTCAGCTCGACCGACCGCGTCGGCCCGAAAATGCCAGCGCCCCGAATGCGGGCGAAGGCGACCACGACGTCGGTTCCGGCGGCCGACAGCGCCGGGGAAATCCCGCTGGCGCCGTCCATATCGACCACCTGCGTCGCCCACTCGCCGCCGACCGGCCGACGTGCGGCCAGGAGGAGGCCGTTCGACGTGTCCTGAAACGCCACGACCTCGCTGCCGTCTGGGTCGCGCACCGCGTCGACGCCGCCGATGTGGAATCCAGGGTTGGCGGCTTGGCCGGGCGAGACCACTGCCGGCGCGCTGAGCGAAAAATCCGTCGGGTCGACCGTCGCCGAGAGCAGCGCGCCCGAGGTGTCGTCGAGGTAGACCAGACCCAGCTTCCCGGAGGCGTCGACGGAGCCGCAGACCTGTCGTCCGACGTCGGTGGGCCCAAACCCCGCGCGGTTCGTGCCCTCGTCCACGGTGCGCACGTTGAACGGGCCGCTCGCCGGCCCCACCGCCATGGCCAAGCTGCCCGTGTGCGCTCGGTAGAACGGGATGGCGACGCGCAGCCCGTCGCTCAAGGGGATGACCGAGGGGTCGACGCCCGTGCCGCTCCACGGTCCCTGCCCGCTCGTGCTGACGATGAGCGTACACAGCCCCTCGATGCAGCCCGTTCCCAGCTGGCAAGTCGCGGCGCAGTCCGAGGGCGGCGAGAGGGTCTCGCAGGTGCCGGCCTCGGCGGTGCAGACCTCGTCGACGGAGCAGGCGCCGCCGCAGACCGCGGCGCTCTGTTCGACATCGACGGACTCGACGAGGGTGACGATGAAGTCGCCGCCCGAAGTGGGCATGGGGAACTTCGAGGTGGCGACCCGCAGCTCGGTGTGCAGGTTCGAGCCCTGCGTGTCGAGAGCCTGGTAGGCGACGACGAAGCGGCTGTCCGAGAGCGCTTGGAGCTCGACGTAGAATCCGGCGTCGCCTGTGTCGTCGACGATGAAGTGGGTCCATGTCGAGGCGCCGCGGGTGCGAATGGACAGTTTTAGCGCGCCGATGGTCGCGTCGCGGCTGGCGATGGCGAGGGTGCCGTCGGGCGCGCGGGCGGCCGAGACGTAGCGGCCGACGTCGTCGCCTTTGGCGCCGATGCCGCGCCGTGGCCCGGCCGGGTCGGCCGTGGCGGGCAGGTCGGGCACGCCGTCGAGGAAGGTCAGCGCGCCCAAGTCGCCCTGCGGGCCTTCGAGCACGACCAGATCGCCGTAGTAGGCCTCGTAGGCCGCGACGATGAAGCCCTGCTCCGTCGGCGCCACGCTCACGTAGACGCCGGGCGCCGGCTCCCGCAGCGGCGGCCCTTCGACGCAGCCGCATTCTATCTGGTCAAAGCTGCACTGCTCGCCCAGCAGCCCGGCGGCCTGGCTGAAGACCGCCTGCTCGCCTTCGGGGCAGGTGAGCTGCGGACACATGCTGCTGCGCGCGATGCACAGGTCGCGCTCGACCAAACAGACCTGATCCGGCGTGCACGCTCCGCCGCACGGAGCGTGTCGGTAAGGCATGCAGAGGCCGTCGCGGCATTCGCTGCCGGGCTCGCACTCCTTCTCGCTCGAGCAGCGCTTGCGCCGACACTGGCAGCCCTCACAGGCGTGGTCGGCGGCGCAGTCGTCGTCGATTCGGCACTCGAAGCGCCCCTCGCAGGTGCCGTCGATGCAGGCCCGGCCGCCGCAGCAGTCGGAGCTCGAGGCGCAGCGCAGGGGGTAGACGCAGGCCCCGGCGCAGCCGCAGGACTGGCCGCCGGGGCAGTCGCGGTCGTTCTCACAGGGGAGCTGTTTGACCGGCTCGTCGTCGCAGCCAAGGAGTGCCAACATCGCGACACCGAGCGCGAGAGAG
>Ga0210044_10003206_pt1 | contig 23515 bp, 32 predicted proteins | sample CryGey13umfilter_2_FD_183959 | JGI IMG/M metagenome (GOLD analysis project Ga0210044, IMG submission 183959) | Groundwater microbial communities from aquifer in Utah, USA - Crystal Geyser 4/9/14 3 um filter (SPAdes) (version 2) | ecosystem: Environmental > Aquatic > Deep subsurface >... | reverse complement strand
CTTATCCCGAGGGCCATAAAGCCCCCGAGTAAACGTACAACCTAACTTATAAGTGACGGCCCAATATGTCCAAGACGTCTTCCTGCTCCGTAGGTTTCATCTATCAATGCGCGGAAAGTAATCTCAATCACTCTCTGCTCATCTACCTTGTAACCAAGGGAGATTTTTTCTACAGATACAGCCTTATACACATTGATATCCTCTGAAAGATTAGTACTCGCATTTTTAAGAGGGTGAAGAACTAAAAGTCCCGCATCTCCTCTTAACTGGTACCCTGCATCTTCACCAAGGTTCAATCTGTCATCAGTTGCGCCTGACTCATATTCCCCTTCGGGAATGGCAACGCTCAAATTATAAGTGTTCGGCTCCGCAAGAGCAACCTTAACTTTAAGGTTTTGCCCTGTAAGCGCCATATCAACTGGTGTTGAACCATATTGATCTACAATTAGATCCTCGAACTCACGCTCGAACTCAAACTCAACACCTTCTTTGGTATGACCAAGGTCTTTACCTTTGAATGTTACAAAACAAGCTCCGATCCTGATATTTTGAATGTTCATAGTTAACCTCCTTTAAAAGTTAATTTAATTTTGGCTAACTAACTGTTCCTATACCAAGAACGCAGAATGCTTCTGGGAATTTTGCAACACCCAACATTCTAATTACACCCTTAAGGGCTTTACCGTCTTGAGTAGCAAGATTAAAATCAGTACCGTCAGCATCCGTCACAGTTGCTTCAGTAAGCAACGTTAATCTTATGCCATTCTTAACGTAAAGTTTGTAGTGCTTAAGATCACCGAATACCGCAATACCACTATTGCCCTGAACAGTTGCTGTTGTAGGCAACACTTCAGTCATAACTACCGGTGTACCCCAAGGAGTAGATGGAGCGTTAGGATTTGGCTGAAATAGATATCTTGATTCGCTGTCTTTTTTCTGCGCAAGATAGTTCCATATAGTCCTATGCATAAACCATCGACCGTTCTTTTGAGAAGGTGATGGTACTCTAACCTCAGCGTTCATCAGATCATCCCAATCTATATCAGTGTAAGCGGATCCAACAGTTTGAGCTTTAGTTGAAGCAATTTCTAAAATACCAGATGTGCTATCCGTAAAGGTTAACTCATCAGCTTTTTTAGCTCTCTTTAAAGCAAACTCATTGGTAACTTCTTGCCAGTAATCAACAGCTGAATCCTCGTCCAATTCTTCAGTTGCCGGTGCAATCCTTGCGAATTTTCTAAGATCAGCAGTAACCTGACCAATTGTTAGCTTACCACCTGTTATAGCGGTATGCTCTGTGGTTTCAACAAAATCAAAACCGCTTGATTTCTTGTTAAGTTTTATAGAATTACCATTGATACGTCTAACATCGGCATACTGAAATGCAACGCCGTATTCTTCTTCCAATCTTTCAATCTCTGCATCGAAATCAGGATCAGGAACTAAATAACCACCATCAGCATCTGTACCTTCGTTGCCATATCCGGCTTTCCTACGAAGTTCCATAGACTTACGATTATATTCAGTTATACCCTTTACGCTTCCGTTTACTAATGCAACAGCACCCTTCATAAACCTTAACTCTTTAGATTCCTCATCGCCGTCTTGGTCAACATCGCCGTCGTCTCCGTCAGATATGTTTTTCTTGATAGTTTTTTCGGTAGCTGATTTCATAGTTTCCTTGATAGAATCACCAACAACTCCCTTTAATGATTCAGTAACCATCGGCGCAACCTTTGCAGATATTGCGTCGATCACTTCATCACCAATCTCAACCTCGTCTTTTGCTTCGCGAAGAGATTTTAATTCAGTTTGCTCATCGGCAGTTATAGATCCATCTTTCTCTTTTTTCTCTAACTCTTTTAATCTATCCATAATTTAATTTTCCTTTTTCGCTTTTAGCGACACTTTAATTATCTTGATCATTTGCTCGGAACTTTTATCAAGTTCTTTCGCGTGGTTTTTTAAGGTAATAAATTTTACCCGGTTGACCGGACCGTCTGCGTTCTCTTCGGAGATGCCATCGACCTCGCCCTCGAGAGCCGCAAGTACAACTTTTATTGATTTAATAACTTCTTTAATCTGTCCCTTTGGTACTGACTTAACTTTTTCCGCAAAATGTTTAATCATTGCATCTTCATATTCCCCTTTAACCTCATTCATTGATTTGCCAATGCTCATTGCAACAACTTGAGCATCCGCATTGGCTCCAATAGGCACAATGCTAAATTCTTTCATTATCATCTCTTCAATCGTTAACCAATCATCGCTCCACTTTGTAACCAATCCACCAATCGATACATCTGTTAAATATCCGCCCTTGATAAGATCATAAACAGTTTTAGCAAATGGCAATTCCTCAACCGCAAACTGCAATCTTGCTTTTAACCCTTTGATTGCTTTGTCTTTCCATAACTTTGTTGTTTTAGCAATTGGCAACCCCTCGTAATCGTGACCATACAAAACAGTACCGTGATATTCTTTAGTATTTATGCCATCGGGATTAATCTTTTCTCCGTGATAGTCCTCTCTATCGGTTGAAACTATAACCTCAATAACACCGTGACCAAGATCCTTTGTCATCCCCGGCGCAAATGATAAACCGATTTTTTGCATTCCGTATTTTTTCTTTGCTTCTTTTGTTTCCATATAATTCCTTTGTTAATTTATAATAACCCGCCATCCTCCCGTCCGTTTTATTTAAGATTACATACTCAACCTTTATACAAAAAAACCCACAACAACAGCCAATAATAAAACTGACTATTGCTCCGGGCTTTAAAAAATATCCCTTTGTGAGCTTTGATTAAATTATAGGTTAACTATTCTTAATTTGTCAATCCTTAATTCTTATTTTATCTAAACCTGAAACTGGCGGCGTATAAAAAGATGAAGCAGTACAATAGTTTATTTCAACCATTTCTTTGCATTCCGAACATTTCAACTCTGTTTTTAAAACCGCTCCTCCATCATATATCTTGCCTAAAAAGCGTCTACAATTTGGGCAGTATATACTTTTAATCATTCCTTTGACTCCATTGGCAATAACTGACATTTACAATTTGGATGCAAGTGTGCATTCTCTACAGTTTCATAATCAGGGTTGAATGTTCCTCCCTCTGTCCCTTCAACTTCTTTCCCCTGTGGCCAGAATGAATGACCAATTGGTTCTGTCTTACCATCAAACGATAAACAGAACTCACACGCCCCGGGATTTGCATACCATTTTTTATAGTGTACCCATTCTGACTGCTTGTAAGCCTCCTCTGTGGCATTTACAGCGGTCCAATGAGTCTCTGACCGCGAAACTCTTTTATTGCGCCATTTCTTTGCATCATCATAAACACCGTTGACTCTCTTGGCCAATTTATCATTTGACTCCCCTGCTTTTAATCCCTCTGCCAATGTTTTAGATAATTGATCAATCGTCTCATCGTTGAATTTATATGACATTTTATACAAGTGGTCTTTCAACAACTTATCAAATGCTGGCGACATTATAAATTCCCCATCTGCTCCAACAAAAGTCATTCCCTGCTCTCCAATGTCTTGTGCCAATGTAATTATAATCGGGGTTAATGCCAACATTAATTTTGCTGTCTCTTCTGCTTTATCAAATAGAGGGTCCTGATAATCCTTTGCTGTTAATTTCTTTTTAGGATCAACAATACTTAAAACCTTATCCTCTTGCTCTGACAAATATTTAACAAATGCTTTCTTTAACTTTTTTTCATAACCAAGAGCGGTAACCTCTACTGTATTTTTTCTAAAAACTTCCTGTGGAGCATCATCTGACTTATCTGTTACGTCCCAGTCAATCCCCCCCTTTTTTTTTTGAGTTTTCGGAACTCTAATAATTAAACGAGCTTTTTTCTCAACACCTTTTGATGCTGTACTATCCAAATCAACAGGTACCTGATTCAAACCAATGAACAATTGATTAGCTCCAACCGGCTTAAGCCCATCGGCGACTCTTGCCTCATCTCTTTGTATCCACTTGTCTGTGCCTTTTTCAAGTCTTGTTAATTCATAGTCCTTATCCTCCGGCACTATATTCTCGTGTCCAATCATTGTGCCATTTTCTTTATAAAATCTCTCATTCAATTTTTCCAAACCATCATCAATACGTTTCATCTGCGGATTGATTGTTCTCTTCATATAAATATATTCTAATGTCTCAACGTTGCCACGCCCTAGACCTTGAGCATCAGCCAACCCAACTAACGGCTTTGGAACTTTAAACATCTTGAACACATCATCAGCTGTAACATCTTTTAATGCCTTAAGGTCAATGTCTTGAAGCGATAAACCAATCTTCTCAAACTTTGCTGTGGCTCCCCTTACTATTGCAATTTTCCCCGCATTCTCGGCCCCTGACAATCCCTCACGCCATTGTCTCTTGAACTTTTGGAATGCCTCTTTTTTCATTGATCCGTCAAGAGTTAAAACACCTGCCGGCGTTGCGTTGTTTCTCAAAAAGTTTAATGAAAACCTTGATGCAAATCTTTCTGTGCCAACATAATCCAATGCTCTTTGTAAAATACCAATACCTCTATATGCATTATTCGGATTAAATGTTTTCCAATGATAAACTTCTTCGGGCATTAAAAACTGACCATCTGCTCCGTTCTTCATTAACTTGTAACCAACAATATATCCCTTATCAACAACAACTTTCATTCTGTCCGGCCTGATTGTATAAATACCCTTTGGCTTTCCTGTTTGTTCTCCCAATGAAAAATACCAAAATACCTCACCAACCATATCTATAAAAGACTGTGTTGCTTCAAATAACTCAAACTTTGTCATTTCAGGATTCGGTTTTTCTAATAGCTTTAAAAACTCGTTCTTTGGCAGACGTTTTGTAGATCCATCTTGCAACTCCTGATATGCATAATTCTCAATTGATGCAACTTCCTCTGCCCTTGATGAAACACACAAAGAGGCAAGTCCAATATATTCTTGTAAAACTTGCCTCTGATTTTGTGCTGGCTGTACCCCAAGATTATCAACAAAACCTTCCCCAGATTCACCGGGAATACCAAACCATCTTTTGCCAAAATAATTTCTTATAAAACTTGGTACTATTTTCATATAAAAATTTCCTTATTCTTTCTTTTATTATATCACGTTACAAAATATCAACATCATCTTCGTCAATTATATTCTCTTCCCTATCTTTTAACCAGTGCGCGCCTGCCAATGCATCCGAGTAATCCGGTGACCTTCCCAATCTTTTTTTCATTATTTTTTTTGATTCAACAGTTGTTATTTTATCTTCATAAAAAACCTTATGAGCCAACAAATCTTGTTTTAGATTTTCAATAAATGGTATCCCCTCATATATTTTAAACTTACCATCGTCCATCTCTTGTACCATTTCCGAATATGCCTGACTCCTTAAATCTTTATAATCAGCAACACGCTGTTCTTCAAAAATACCAATCTCTTTATCAGCCGCATATCCTGCCTTGAATGTTTGAACAAAAAACTTCTTCTCTCTGCATTTATCAATTACACCCGCTCCTAACCCAACGCCATCAACCCCTGCATTTTCATAACCAACTTGATTTTTATCACAATAATCAATAAATGCTTCCGCAACTTTCATTAAAATTGGCTCTTCCTCTGAAATCTCAATTTCGGGAATAAAAATATCTGTGGCCATATCTCCCTCAATTAAACAAAATACCGTCTCATCTCTCCCCTCTCTTGCTATATCGGCAAAAGCAAATCTATCTGTTCCCTTTTTCTCTGCAATAGGTCTAATGGACTTGTCCAATACTCTCAATGACACTAACGAATTTTTATCATCAATATATTCCCAAGATCCTTCCAAATATCTTTTACGATACTGCAACGGCATCTGTTTTAATCTTGCAATGTACTCATCGGGATTGTACGGATTATCCTCCGGCAATGATTGTATAAACAAGTAAGGCGCTTCCAACTTTCCTTTTAACCAAATATCATAAAACCTTGCCTTAATCCAATTGTTTGCAGGGTTGCACGTCATAAATATAAATGCTGGGATATTGTACTCTGGCGGGTTTTCCCTTCCAACTCTTGTTGTCAACGTATCAAAAAAATCCTCAATAAACTCATTAACTTCATCTGCCATCGCGGCCGTTAATTCCATACCTTTTATTTTGTCAAAGTCCGGGTCTCTTGTGTGATCACCCTCCATAAACCATATCTGGCTTTTTGTCTCAATGAACTCCCAAACCATATCCTGTTTGTTAATATGAAAATCACGCCCCTCAATAATATTATTCTGCCTACAATATTTTAAAAACGTCTGATACGTTGTCCTTTTCAAAACCGTCATATTCCTTCTGAAAACAGCAAATCTTAAACCATTATATTTCATTGCAAGGTTTATAAAAATAGAAGCGCCAAGATAAGACTTGCCACCACCTACACCACCACCAAACAACAGATAAGAATAAATCCTTGTTCTAAGATACTTGAGGAGTTCCAATTGCTTCGGGTTGAATATCCTCGTCCTTTTTATCTGACTCTTTGTCATCTCCGTTATTTTCTTCTTCCTCTTTTATGTCTAATGCATTACCAAAAATATCAACAGTGTTAGCAATAGATCCCCCGTCTTTTCCTGTCTGCTCAATCCTTAATGAAAACTCTGACTTTGCTTTTCTCTCCAACCACCACTTTGCTGTTGCAACGTCCCCCTCATTGATGTTTGTAATAACAAGTTCTTTTGCTTTCATATTCGGATGACCTTTTGCATAAGTGATTTTGTCACTAAATGCTTTATTTCTTTTTAGCTCTTCATAAAATGCATTCCTTGAAATTTGAGCATACAAACAAACTTCTGTATCATTAAATCCATTGTGAAATCCCGCAATTATTTTAATTACAACCTCTGATGTAAATACAGTAGGTCTGCCTTTCTTAATTTTCTTTTTTTGTATAGTCTTCCCAGTCATCTCTATGCTCCTTTAAAATTGCGTACCTTTTTCTTATTACATCACAATACGCAGGGTCCAATTCCATTGTGTAACATACCCTGTTGTTTTGCTCGCAAGCTACCAGTGTTGATCCACTGCCTCCAAATAAATCTAAAACTAAATCTCCAATTTGAGACGAACGCTTTAATCCTCTGACTGCCAAACCTGTAGGCCTTTGTGTTGGATGTTCGTAGTCGGCCATATTGTCCCTGTGCTGATACCATACATCCGCTAACTCCGCAAAATCGTTTATCTGAAGATTCCAAATGTCCTTTATATTTGTGACCAGTTTGTTTTTGTAACTCGTCTTGCCTTTCTTCCAACCAACCATACAAGGTTCGTATGCCCTGTGAAATAATTGTCCCCTTGACAACACCAGTCCATTCTTCACCCAAATGATTATCTGACTTATATGCCAACCCCCCCCCATCAGTGCTTCCCTATTAAAATGCTGATTCCTTGATGCATACCACCAATAGATACAAGAATCATCAGTTGAAAAATCATATAAGTTCTGCGCAACCTTTTTGTAAAACTCCAATGCTTCTGCTTCTTTCAAATTGTCGTTGAATATTTTGCCATCGTGATGTTTATATTTTCCTGAATTATAACTACCACCTCCCGGGCTTTTATAGTCAACCATATACGGTGGATCCGTAAAAATCATTCTCGCCTTTTTGCCATTCATTAAAATTGCAACATCCGCAGGATCATCACTTGATCCGCACATTACCCTATGCTCACCTAATAAATAAACCTCACCTTTTTTTGATTTGATATTATCCTCATCCGTCTCGGCTTCCGGCACTTCCCCATCTTCTGTAAATTGACTCAATACATCCTTTAGTTTGTAAGTTTTACCAACATCAATATGATACAATTCCAAATCAATCGGAACGTTGTAAATCAACTCTGCCAATTGCTGTTGATCATAATCACCCGCTCTATCATTATCCGATAATGCATACTCAATCATTTCTGTTTCATCTTTTGTTTTTACATTTGAGCAAGCAACTTCCGTAACTCCTAGATCCATTAATGCGCGCAATCTCATATTTCCACCAATAACAATATTATCCTGATTAATTAATAAAGGTTTATAAACTCCTAACTTTTCAATCTGCTTCTTTAACTTTATAAAATTCTTGTCTGATATTTGTCTTGGATTTTTGTCCCACAAAACAAGATCAGATGTTTTCTTGATTGTTATTTCTGCTTGATTTATCATTTTAAAAATCTCTATAATTATTCTTAATTTTTAATATATCACTTAACTTTATTTTTGTACGCAATGCATTTGTTAATAATATGCAAGCCGACAATTCTATCTCTTTTAAATATCCTCTAAAAAAACATTTATAACATAACGCATACTTGAACCCTGTATCTGATGCGTGACTTTTTAAAAACGTTTTCATTTCTTCTGAAAATTGCATTTCTCCATTTCCCAGTTACCTCTAACCTTATTATACACCGCTTGCGCCGATTTTTCGTCTGACCACAAAACTAAACCATCATCATTGTGTCCTGTAACCAAAGACCAATCAATGTAACAATTGTAACCTTTCTTCCTTAAATCCAAACCGTAAACAACATCGGGCCCAAAACAATCTCCTTCCCACCTGAACTTATGCTTTTTATATAATTCTGTTTTTGTCATAAAACAATAAAATCCACCTGCGTCAATCTTCTCAATAAATCTTCCTTCCTTTTCTCTGGTATCCAAACAGGGCATTGATAGAATCTTTTTAGGATTTTTTAATTTGTCAACTCTCCACGCCCCCACATATTTTAAACTCCAACGCCCAACCTGTACTCCCTCTATAAAGCCACAATCAGGGCGTACAATAACAGGCATTATTTCATTAACTGACCACTCTGGGAATAATGTGTCATCCTCTACTCCAAAAATATATTTTGAATCATCCAACAACAACTCTTTTATTTTCGTGTGTGCCTCAACAATTCTGTCCCTCCTATGCAGTAACCGAACTTCTGACGGCGCCATATTCCCTGATACCTTACAAACCCAACGCCTGAATGTTTTTAAATACTCTTCTGTTTTTTTAATGCAAGGATTAATAACTCGGGGATCATCTGTATCAACGTAAAAAATACCGTCAACATTTTCCCTGTTAACTTTTAGAGCATCCAAACAATCGAACAATCCTTTTAATGCCCAATGCCGTGTTACCGGAACTATTATTGTTATTCTGCCTTTTTGTATCTTTGCCTCCTATATATCCCGTCTATTCTTTTAATCGGTCTTAAAATAAAAAGTGGCATCGAACAATGGGATTGCTTTATAAATTCGTCAAACACAATTCTGGCACATTTTATTTTAATTGTTTTCATATCTGTTCCCATTTAAAATTCTTATTTCCGAAATGTCCCCATTTTGCTGTCTCCTGATAAATCGGTCTTTTAAGATCAAGAAATTTTATAATCCCCTGCGGTGTTAAATCAGGTATATTTTTTAAACCGCCAATATTTATATTTACAGTCCTATCCATTTTTTTACCTTGAACAGTAACCATAACAGGCTCTGCAACCCCAATAGAATATGCTATTTTTACCAAAGCATTATCTAAATCAAATTCTTTAACCATTCTCTTCGCCAAATACCGTGCCATATATGCCGCCGATCTATCTACTTTTGATGGATCCTTACCGCTAAAAGCCCCTCCCCCGAGTGGTATCTGCGGGCCATAATTATCAACAACAAGTTTCCTGCCTGTTAATCCAGTATCAGCAATCAACCCTCCAACCTCAAATTTACCTGTTGGATTAAAATAATATTCTTTTATTTTATGATTCAAAATCTTCTCTACTACACTCTGCCCGATCGGTGTTTTTGTTGTTTGAACTGATAAAACAACAGTCTCAACCTCTCCCTTATCATTTAACGTAACCTGACATTTTCCGTCAGGCCCATATCCTTTAAATTTACTTACAGCTTTTGCAAGTTTTCTCGCTAATACCAGTTCCTTTGGCAACATTTCTTCTGTTTCATTTGTTGCATAACCAACCATTATTCCCTGATCACCTGCTCCACCGTCATCAACCCCCTGTGCAATATCCGGTGATTGCTTCACAACATTTGTAAAAATACCAATCTCATCCTTGTAACCTAAATCCGAATAAACTTGACTCGCAATTTCTTCAATCTCAATGTTTGCTTTTGATGTAACCTCTCCCATAATTACTAACTTGCCGTGACCTCCCATTGTCTCAATGGCCACTCTTGAATCAGGATCCTCGGCTAAATATGCATCCAATATCGCATCTGATATCTGGTCGCATAATTTATCAGGGTGTCCGTCAAACACTACTTCCGCTGTTCTAAACTCCATTTTTATTTCTCCTTTTTTATTAACTCATTAAATAATTCTTCATAAATCAGTTTTTGTTTTTCCCAAGATAATATATTACCTAAATGCTTTGCAACATCATTTTCAATCGTTGCTTCCTCTTCATTCATATTTGCAAACTCTATAATATACTTTGCTAAAAGATTTTCCGGCGCATCATAAATATCAACGACTGATCTTGGCTCAAATTGGCTTATCTTTTGTGCAGGTACCAACCAATTCATCGGCAAAAATTCATTATTGGGCGAAATGTCTGTCATCAAAACCGGCATCCCACAACTCAATGCTTCTTGCATTGGCAAACATAAACCACCGTAACGTCTCGACATAATTAAAAAATCATACCCATTATAACTATCCCAATAATTATCAAGGTTGCGATTATCTATTTTTATTCTGCTATCACCTAATCCTGAAACGAGGTTTTTTAATTCTTTTCCCTTCTCTTCATTCTGCACCCTGACAGTTAATGTGATATCTTTGTTGGGAACTTTTGTAAAAGCCCTGATAGTATTTAATGTTCCATTACGATCGTGCGCGGCCGGATTACCCATAATATGTAAGAAGTTTTTAAACTGCTTGATATCCCTTGGCGGTAGTTTTTCCCTATTGACTGGAACGTGCAACAACCTTCTTTTTTCTGGGTATGGGAATTTGTCCCACTCCCATCTTGATGGCGCCGCAAACAATGTTGGCTTCGGTAATTCTGGCCTATTTATATAATCCAAAAACTCCCAATTGAATTGCTGTATTGTTTTAACCCCGCGATCCTCTGCCATTTTGTATAGATTATAGTTCAATGGTGTTTCCATACAGAAAATCACGTCTAACCCCTTTACAAAACCGTATATCTCTTCATCAGTAGGAAACCCATTTGTGATGCAAAACGCCCCGGGGAACCGCTCGTGGTGCGTCTGATAGCCATTGAATTTAGATATATCAATCAACATCACCTTTTCGCAAGGAATATGATTATAAAATTCCTGTGATTGAATCCCCAGTCCTGTATTTGTAGAGTATGCCAATAAACCTATTCTCATCTTTTTGTCTCCCTTAATTTAAAATTCTTTACTCCTCCTTTAATTAATCTCCTCAATTTCAAACTCTGGTGGTAATAAGAATAATTTTTTTATTTTATATTTAGCATTACCATATTTCTTCTGCATCTTCTTCCTAATATCCTGCCTCGCCTTCTTCTGACTTTTAAACTCTGCTATACTTACCAAAAGTTTATTTTGCTTGATCAACAAAACCTCTGTATAAAAAATCTTTCTATCTCCAACGGTAGTCTCTTTAATATTTAGGGTCTTTTTTTCTGCCATCTATGTGATAACTCCTTTTTATATTGTCACCTTCCGGTGTATAAATCCAAACCCTCCAATCATACCATCCCAATATCCCATCCTTGCAAGCCTCAATCAATCTTCCGTAAACAACATCTTCAATCATTGTTTTATCACCTGTAAAATATCTATCTAACATATTTTGATAAAAAACTTTAGATGCCAGATGAGGCCTCTGTGACCATTGCATAGTCCTCCTCATCGATACGCCTTCCACTATTTTATTTTCGTGATCAAACATTAAATACTCGTGATCCGGCAATATCATAGCCTCGTGATGAAATCTTATAACATTCGCTTCACCTTTTAAAATAACTTCCTCCAGTTTTTCCCACTCAATATCACAATCACTAACCACTGGCGCATCGTGTTCCACATATAATATCAACGGGGTATGAACATATCCCAAAGCAACCTTAGCCATATTGGCCTGATGCTCGTGTTCTGAAAAAACTAATGGCAAAACATTCTTCCATTCGTGATTGCATTTCCAAAGAACTCGTCTTATATATTCCTCATAATCATCCTTCCTATGCTTTAAATTATCTCTTACTCCATCAAACATTATTATAATTTCGGAGTTTGGCAAATGATGCCTTACCATCTCGATCGTCTCATCTAACACTAATGTATCGGGGTGGCTTGGAATAGGATTTGTAGGTATTAAAACAGTGACTGCTTCTTTAATTTCTTTTTTGCCAATAATCCCCGATACTTCTGCAATATCGTCCGCCATCTTATATGTAATTTTTCTTTTATATTTAATCCACCAAGCCATCGTTTTATTTGATAAATTTTTCCAATCCATTAATGCCTCCTGAACATATCCAACAAGACTTTCATAATTTCTTATTACCGGAAATGGCGGCTCCTCCTCAAACAAGAATGTAAAATATCCTCTTTTAAAATTCTCCTGCGGTGTCTGCTCATCAGCTATTGGAATACATCCTGCCTCTAATGCTTCGTATAACCTGAACGTATCCGGTGTCTCCGGTCCCGATGGACAAGGGCATATTTTAGCATTTGTCATTCTTTCGTAATATTCCTCGTGTGGCAATCCCGCTGTAAAACTTTCTGTCTCAACTAAATCACCGGCTTCCAATTTCTTCAATTCTTTAGCACATTGCACTCTTCTTTTATGAGTAACCTGTCCTGCAAAAAACCAATCTTTGTCTCTTTTAGATCCATCCATATCTTTAATTAAATGTGCCTGTGGCGGGTAACCATTCGGCAATCTTCCAACATCTTTATTTTTACGCCTTGGATCCATAACCCAAATTTTAATATTGGGATGATCTATTTTTTCAATAGGAAATGATGCCTCTTCGTCCCCTGTTAAAATAAGCACAACCCACTTTAGTCTTTTTAAATCCTCATTCAATCTATCTGTAAACTCTACCTGTGACCTTGCAGGAAATACAATAACAGCCCCCTCGTTAGCAATTTCAAAATTATTAAAATCAATGTTGACCATCTCTGTATGCTTAAACTGATATCCATTAATCGGATCCCACATTTTGTTATTAAAAATATCCTCAATCATTCCCTGATCCCAATAACCCCTCGCTGGAATATCCGCCTTGTATGAAAGCCAAATTACATCAATCATCTACCCCTCCTAATAAACAAAAAGTTTTCTTGCCTTAATCCTTCAATCCACAAACTACGTCCTGCCTTTTCTATCTGACAGTATTTTTTAACAGTTTCCAATTGCCCTTTTAACCTAATCGGGACCGTGACTATCTCGTGATTATCGTGGCATTTCATATCTTCCTCGCTGTAATCCAAGTCCATCGATGATGCATTAATTTCTCTTCAACTTTTAAAACCTCAAATCCTGATTCCTCTAACCACTTGATAACATCATCTTTTTTATTATCGTGGGTTAAAATGCCGTCATTCTTTCCCTCAACATACTGAAACCTAAATTTGCCTCCCATTTTCAAAACACGCCCTACCTCTTTGATATATCCTTTAAAAGCCTCCTGCGGTATATGCTGAAACGTAACCATAGAATATACACCATCAATACTCTCATTCTCAATACTTGCGAGATCCCTGCCATTCGATACTTGATACTCTGCATTAAAAATATCTTTACCATATATCTTGGCCATATTAATCATTGCCGGAGATACATCTACTCCTAATACTTTATATCCCCTTGACTGTATAATCTCTGCAACCAAATTTGTCAATCTCCCAATCCCGCAACCAATCTCTAACAGTTTAATCTTGTCTTTTGCTTCTTTAAAACTGAACTCTTTAATTATATTCTGCACGCACTCAACCGTAGTCTGCATATATTTTTTGTCATCTTTCTCGTTCCACATTTCATAAGCCGCATTGTTTCCTGCCTTTTCATTCCAAATCGTTTCTTCACTTTTAAACAACCAATGCTCCTCGTGATCAATTGCTAAAAGCTGTCCTTGATATCCCAATGACTCCATATAATTATGCAAATCTGCAGGTGTTATATTGAAAAAATCCTTTAATGCCGAAATGTGAATTGATACATAAACCAATGGCTTTTTATCTTTTAATATCTCCTCCGCGCCTTTTAAAACATTAAGCTCTGAACCCTCAACATCAATCGTTATTAAATTAGGATGAACTCCAACCCTCTTGCAGTACTCGTCCAATGTTATCTGCGGAGTTGTATCGGCTTCTTGCGCTAAATGCCTAAAACTATGATCACCAATTACTTCGTTAAAAGCATAAACTGGCCAACCTTCTTTGATTGCGGGATCAATATTTAAATTGTGTGGCTTCTCTAATGTCTGATCAGAAGCAAACCCTACAAAAAAACCTAAAGGATGCTTCAATTTATTTGCATCCCAAATTGCTTTGATATTAGCCCACACTCTCGGATTAGGCTCGAACATTACGATCCCCCCAGTATTGCCGACTTTCTTGGCCAATAACCCTGTAATATCACCCTCCTCGGTCCCAATGTCAAAAACAACATCTCCATCTTTTAGATTATCCATCATTGAATCAATACGCTCTGCCTCCCAACCTGTCTCCCATTGAGATCTTACTACCCTATGCTCTGGCAATATCAATTCATACTTACCGTTGATTTTAGTATTTATCATTTTAACTTTTGTCATCTTCAATCCTCCTTAAAATCTCCTGCCATCTCCTAAAATATGTATGATCCCTTTTTGTTCTGATATGCCCTGCCAGTCTTATCTCTTCCCTTTCTTTCTCGTGTTCCAAATAATAATCAATCTTTTTTTTAAGGTCTTCAAAATCACCGAATTTATAAGTCACCAATTCCTTGCCCAAATCAAAGTAATCCTCAATGCCTTTAATATATGGGAAAATAATAAATCCTCCCCGGCCAGTTGTTTCAAACAAGCGATCCGAAAAATAATAAGGATACTCAAAATTCAAACAAAGCGTATCTCCTATAACGATTTTAGTGCGCGCATATAATTTATTTAATGCATCACCCTTGACAACACCCATTCCATCATTACCATAATGCTCAAACTTATCTCCATATGTTTCTTTTAACCAATCAATTAATTGAGGCCTCCATTGCCATTCGGGATGATATCTTTTAGATCCAACGAAAATGATATCTTTGTCTTTACCTTTACTTGCGTCAATATAACATTCTTTATGAAAAACACCTGCGGGAATAAAAACACCTTTGACTTTTGTATTCTCATTCATATAATCTGCCATCTTTTTATCAACAGTAAAAAAATAATCCAAATCAAATATCTCTGAATCCTTATACTCATTCCATCTATTAATCCCCATATAAAGATCAAGATGATATGAAATTGTAATAATGCCAGCTTCCTTTAATTTGGCTATAATTTCTTTCATTGATAACCCGGGCGTGTTCCAATCGTGCGTATGAACCCAAACAAAAAGGTCAGACTTCAGCGCCTGACTTAAAATAAATTCCCCAGTTGCTTCCTGCTCCTGTAACCTTATAACTTCGTATCCAAGTGATTCTAAACTTTTTGTATGATGAACCTCTGAACAATAGTCCACGCGGAAATTTCCTAAAAACGCTATCCTCATAAGTCGCCTCCGCTTTTTATTAATTTAATTTTAAAATAATTTCTCAACCCTATAAACCTTTATCTTCTGTTTTTGCTTTTAAAAAAATTATAACTATTTTGTTTGATAATAGTCAATTTGCTGTCCGGCTCTTCCTCATTCATTTGAGCCTCACACATCTTCCACTTCATCCTCCAAACATCTGTCTCAAATCCCTTAATTTCTACATATTCAATTGAATCATCATTGTGAATAATTTTAAAATCCACATAATAATTGCATATGTGTTTTCCGTGCGCGGTCAAATCTATTCTGAACTGCGGTATCACCTCCTTGATCTCTCCTGCCTTGAGTCTTAAATCAAACTCTTGTGCATATTGAGCTTCCAATTTTGAATGATAACTCCTGCCATTATAAATTTGAGTTTTCGCTCCGTATTTATTTGTGAATTTTTGTGTAAACATAATAAAAAAAAGGCGGCCGTTAATTTTGTTTTTTGTATATTGAGCGACCGCCGGGTCTTAATCGGTTCTGCTTACTAAACAGTCGCTGAGTGTTGATCACACTCTTCAATATAGTAGAACTTTAAACAATTAGGGCATTGAAAAATACCGTGACTTGAATGCTTTGAAAAAGCGATATCTTCCGTATGATGCGAATGGCAATATGAACAAGTATGCTTTATATGCTGACAGCACGATCCAAAAGTCATATCCCTTGATCCTTCTTTTATTTTATACTGTATTGCTCTCACCTCCTTCGGGTATTCTCCAATAACAACATATCGTTGCATAAAGACAATCTCTGCAATCCTTAAATCCCCTGCAAACAGTATCAAAAAAGTGATGATATTCTTTATGGCATTTCCTGCATACTTTTCTTTTTTCACTCCTCTTGTATCTCTTTTTAGGATGCCAAAAATGATGACCTTCTGTTGCTCGTCTTTTATAACAACAATGGCACTTTTTTTGTCTCTTCCTCAATCACATCACCCCCTATCAATGAACTAAATATCTATCCAACCTAACCAACTTAATAAACCAATCATCTTCCAAATAACCCACATAACCACAGCAATCAAAACCTTAAATAATAAAACCAATACAATCAAATAAGCAATAAATAATAATACACAATACAAATTATTTAATTTTTTTTCCTTCACCACAATATACCCTCCACTGCGTACCAATGGTTCCATCCAATCGAGCTTACCTTTCTTGGATGTTGGTACTTTTGATAACCTCTTTGTGCTGATACAATCGGGTCCAATGCGGCCGGCTCATCGTGAATCTGAAAACACCCATAATCGTTAGTTGAAGATATTGCATTTGGATCCCCTGATGATTCCTTTTGAATCACTATCGTTGCTCCTTCCCAAAGCTCCTCTGGCCATACCTGCTTCATCGTATCAAAACATATTCCATCAGCATAAACTTTTTTTAAAGCTACCTTTTTTGTTTTTAATTTTGCTTGATCAACATACTCTTTAATCTCAACCTGCATTTTTGCGAAAGCTCCCTTTAAACTTTCAATGCTATTACTCGTTGTCACTCCACTAACTTTAGGTTCTTGCGGCTTTGATTCGGTTACCGGTGCTTTTACGGGAATAATATTTAAAAAAAGGAATGTAACAATCGTCACTACACCGATAAACATCTTGTCTCTTAAAATAGGCTTCTCCTTGTTAAATTATTTTTTAACTAAACCTAACTCTATTATACCACCGACTATTATCCATTTGACCAATCGTTATCATTCCCCGCCGTATAGTTACCGGCAACTCCTATTAATATCAAACTCAATATTCCAAGTCCCAACAGATAATGAATCCTAAATAGTACAAAGAATAGGATCAATCCCCCCATAATACCCAACCCAATGCCAATGTGTTTTTTAGTCACTTTTTTTCTTGCTGTGTTCATTTGATTTTTCCTCCTTTTTTAAATATTCTTCATCTCTTTAAGTAACTTTACATTTGTTGCAAAATACAGTGGCACATATTGAGTTATTTTTTCAACTTCTATTGTTTTTCCTTCAATGCTTTTATACTTTTTCAAATAATCACCACTAGCTCTTGTTACATTACCAAAACCTTTATATGAACAATCTGTAAATAAATCTAATTTTATTTTCTTACCACTCTCATCTTCACAAAGAAAATAATCACCCAAATTTCTATATTCTATGATTTTATATTTCACTTTTTACCTCCTCAAGAGCAAAAATTACTCTTGCTTTCATCTATTCCTCCTTATAAACTCTCGACTTGTTCTTTTAATTCTTCTGCCTTAAATCTCATAAGTTGTTCTTTAGTAGTTCTTGTTTTTTAGTACCTTCTTCTTCATACTTTGGCTCTGAATATAGAGTTTCATAGTCTTCATCGTTTTCCATAATTTCTATCTTTTCTGATTTTTCTTTTGTGTGATAGAAGTATCCACTTATAAGTTTCTTACCATAAATCCAAGCATCACCATAAACACTGGCATTACCATAAATCTCAGCATTACCATAAACACTGGCATTACCATAAACACTGGCATTACCATAAATCTCAGCATTACCATAAATCTCAGCATTACCATAAACCCTAGCATTACCATAAATCCAAGCATCACCATAAACACTGGCATTACCATAAATCTCAGCATTACCATAAACCCTAGCATTACCATAAATCCAAGCATTATTTTCTTGTGATAAGTTCTCTTCTTTTTCTATCCACCCACCCTTCTCACCTTTTTCTACATCACCAAAGTCTTTGAGTGCCTCTATACGGAATAATTTTAATCCATATACCTCTTTGGTTTCTTTTGTTAGTTTATACTTCATTTATTCCTCCTTAAATAAATATGCCAATGTTGTTTCTATTTCGTTATTTTTAACCGAGTGCTTCACAATATTTCTTTCCGTGATCCACTCCTCAACTACCACAACTTTATCATACTTGAATACTTCCTTAAACATTGCCAACGCTTCCCTGGCCGTCCTTGCCTCCATTAAGGTTGATCTATTTTTACGCTCCAACTTATAAATAATATAATACTCTCTTGAACTGCTGAAATATGGTGGTATCTGTTTCATTTTTAATACCTATACATTTTAAAAGCTTCCTCATCGCAAGGTACTAATTTCTGTATATTTTCTTTTATGGTGACTTTATCACCCATTGCTTTTACCCCTGCAAAATCAAACTGCGGACTATAAGGATTATCAGCATAAATATCCCAGTCGTGAATATATCCACGAACAGCAACCCATTTTACTTCCTTGCCAGTTCCTGCTAAAAACAATCCATCTTCACAATCAATTGCTACTCCTTCTTTAAATATTACACCCGGCTCCATTCCCTTTAATTGTTTTATTGTTAACATAGTCGCCTTCTAAAATTATTTAATCACTCCTTTAATTTTTAAATCTTTTTTTATTTTATTAATTATCTTGCGTGATGTTGTTTTATCTTTTTTATCCTTAACAGAGTTTCCCAACTCTTTAATATTACTATTACTATTACTATTACTATTAAGATTCATATTAAGATAAGTGCCAGCTTGCGACAGCTTGTTGCAGGCTGTCATTACATTGGCGGGAAGACGCCCACTCTCTGCCTTAATCCCGGCTATGATACTGGGATTTTGTTTTTGATGTTTTATGAAATTCTTAATGATTATGTAACCGTCAACATAAAGAACTTTTTTATCTTCCGCAAATCTTTTAAGTAATCCCTTGATCAATTCCTCTGCAATCCCTGTGTCGAATACAATCCTCTTAATTGATATCTCATATGCTCCGCAAATGTTTGTTAATGCATTAGTTAGAAAGTAAAGATAGAGTAACTTTGCATTCGGCCCCAAATCGGAAATGTAACTATCATCCCAGAACTTCGTATTGATGTACCTGTTCTTTGCCAATTTACCCTCCTCTGTTTAAATAAAAAGTGCCGGTCAAGGCGGGAACCTAAAGGTTTAGTAAAGGTTGGACTTGACCGGCACTCTCTATTCTTATAAGAAAAACCTTTATATTCCCGCTGTTTCTTTAACTATAACTCGTCTAACGCTTGCGCGTCAACATCCTCTTTCATCTTTGTTAATTGCTCATATAAGCCATTCTCAACCAAGTAATTATGCATAGAACTTGCCATCCCCTCGATCCAATCAGCCGCAATTTTTAGAACCTTTGGAGTGATCCAAACAATAGACATATCTGATTTTTTTGCATACTGATCATAATGATAGACAATCCCTTTTTTAACTGACCTTCCTTGAATTTCCCTGATCAATGCGTACATTGGGATCTGTTGTTCATTGGCATATTTTGCACTGCTTGTCGTTCCTGTCTTAAACTCAATCACCTCATCCTTAGTCTCACAATCCATTCTGCAAACTAACGTCATCCAACTTAATCTCGAATCTTTAAGATCAATCGCGTATTTCTTTTCAACAATCGGATTTTTTAATTTAGTACCCCCGAACACATCAGGCAAACATCCTGTCTTTTTGATATGTTCTTCCCATTCTTTATGGAATGCCTTGCCGGCTTCTATTGCCGGACTGGTCAAACTTGATAAATGAAATAACATTTTAACCGCATCATCATACCTTTGCTGTTCCCACATTCTTAATATGCTATAACTCGCGCGGAACTTGTAATTTTTAGTCTTCATCCTTAAGTCCCTTCTTTTTTACAAAGCTAATTGACTTTTGCCTGTCCTTTACCACTATGCCATAAGGCACTCCCTCTTTAACCTCAATGTATTCTTTCAAGGCTTTTATGTCCACACTATACCTTATTTCGCGTTTTAACAGCCCCTCAGGCACTTTTTCCACCAAAGATGGGTCTACACTATACCTTGAACCAAAAAACCTGTAATAGACCTTTATATTGTCTCCCGATATTGATGTAAAATTAGGATCAACCTTTTCTGCTTTTGTGGCCAACTTTTCTTTTATATCCTTAATCGCGCCATCCAAAAACTCTTGAATCTCTAATACCTTGAGTAACGCACTCTCCCCCTCCGGCTTGAGGAATATCTGGTCACCGTCTTTTTTAAGATCAATAATCATTGCCTCAAGTTTAGTAAGATTCATTTTGTCATAAGATACAATCTTATTTGCTGTCTTTTTTGCCATCAGTCGCCTCCTTTTTAACTTGCTCGGCCAAAGCGCCATTTGCTTCTTTTTTAGCCTTGCTTTTCCTTGCTTTAACCTTATCGTCAATTTTTACTGGTGGCAACACCAATGACTGCCCAACGTCTTCCTTTTGAAACTCTTCCTGAATGTAAATACCACCCAGCTTTTGCGGGAATGCTTTACGAAGAGCCAACGCCTCTGCGCACTTACCCAACATAAAGAATGGTTTATTGTGCCACATAGTAAATTGCGGCCCGGGGTAAAACTCATTCCATAAAACAGAAGCCTTGATATCTATTGCCTCCCCTGTCATTTTATTGATCTTCTTAACAGTAACAATTGCTTTAATAGGATGTCCAACAGTTATCGTTTTATAAACTTTCCCGCTCTGCTTATCTTTAAAATCTATTTTCTCAATATCCTCTCCATCATAAACTGGATCATCAGAACCTGCATACAATCCTGTCTTTTCCGCAATAGCCCTTAAACCATCAATACCAGTCTGCAATGCCATCTCCTCTTTTTGTGTTTTCCAATCCTTTCTATATACAGCATAGAATTGTCTTTTTACTGGATCCAATCCTGTTGATTTCGCATACATCATAACCCTGATCAAATCCTTCGCAGATCTTAATTTTCCTGTTTTATCTCGTCCCAAAACATCCTCAACAACAGATGCAATATAAAGCATCTTTGAGGGTTGTCCTGCCGGAACGAAAGCCTCCAACTCTTTCATTGTGTCATCACCATAATTCTTCTTCATAACATCACGAAGAGTCACAGCTTGACCGTCATTAATTACTTTTAAATCCTTTTTCTCTTCCATAGTCGCCTCCTTTTATATTTTATGTTGTTGTTTATCCATATAATTTCCTTAAAAATTTATTAAATTTAATAACCAATTTTTCAATCCCTATGGCTATCAACAGATTAATAACAGCCTTTCTAAACTCTAAACATTCTTCGGCTAAAGTTTTATTTTTCTTCATATTTTTCCTCTTAATTTATTAACTAATGCTTCTATTGTGCTTATTGCATAGTAACTTTTTGTCACTATCTTCCAATCTATTAATTATTTCCTCTGTGTTGAGGAACTCGCCTCCTATCTCGCACCGTAACAGATTAGCAAATCTGATAGTCGTATTACAAGTCAAATCGGTTCCCATTGCCTCAATCTGCTTCTGATTGTATGCCTTTACCTAATCCATTATTTTGCCGGAATGTCGATATAGTATTGATCATACTGCGCAAGGTTATAGTCCCAAGCTCTCTGCACGCCCCAAACAAACAAAGAAATCAATAGAATACCTACCGCTATTCCCGCTAAAAAAATCACTAACTTTTTTGCAAACTTGCGGTACTTCCTAGCAAATATTGCCTCTTGTGTGTGGTAATCCAACATAGTCGCCTCCATTCCCCTAATTAATTATTTCTTTCTTTTATTATGATAATAATCGTTATTGTAACAACGCTGACATTTTCCCCTCGCCCATATTATCTTGTTACCACATTTGCATATCTCATTTTGTCTTTTAATATATTTCATTTCCTGTTCCTTATTTATATAACCATTTTACAAAACTTTTCAAAACTTGTCAACCCTTTTGTTCTATTGAGCCATTTTAAGTACGGTATTTATTACTTATCCACAGTTGCACAACTCTGCACAACAATTTTAAACAATAAAAAATCTGCCCTCGGGGCCGGGCGGAGGCGACTAACTCCGTACAATAAAGGCCCATCGGAAAGATCCCGATCCTGAAGGCGGATTAACTTTTTAGATCCAAAATTTTTTTATGATCCACTCATATATACCAGTTGCCGAAACCGTAATAGATCCAATCACCGTTGCAATGATCAAAGCATTCTGCAATACAAGCTGTCCTGATATAAGAGCATATCCTATAACCAAGACGCACGCAATTGAAAATACCCATCTCTGCGGATTATTAACCGGCGCATACTCAACCCTTTTTAATACCTCTACTAACGTGGCCAGCATTGCGGCCAATCCTAAAATGATACCCATAAAACCCTTCTTTCTTACCTCTTTTTAAATATCCAAGCTTTTATTTCTTCGTACAATTTGACTAACCAATTTTTTACGACTTCGCTTTCTTCTATTGAAGGACATTTAGGACATTCGTAATTTTCTAATTGCTTTTTATAAGCATCTCTTTCGTCTTTGGCGGCTTTAACTTCTGCCTCCAAGACAGCTATCCTAGCATCTTTATTCCTGCCATCTACTGTTAACTTATAGTTTTTTACTACCTCAGCATCATACCTCTCTTGCCAATTTATATCTGCCATTGTTCCTCCTTTTGGTACGTACCACCTATTATTTAATTTTACATATGGATTTTTAATTTCTTTGCCTGTCCACGGATCAACGATATAACCATTCCCCAAATCAACTACGAAGTGTTGCCCTACTGGAACTTTAACCTCAGCTATGCAAGGATATGCTCCCTTCTTATATTCTAATTCAGGCATAACTGAAGGGATAGTAGCATCTGCTACCAAGCACCCACTCAGATAATGACCTTTAAATCTATTATTAACATCATTCGGATACTTTTCAGCTAACATTCCTAAGACGGTAATTTTACAACCGTCACTCCCAATAGTTACATTACAACTTCCGAGTTTAACATTTTTCCACCGATCATCTTTTTGAGATA
>Ga0210044_10003203_pt1 | contig 23537 bp, 24 predicted proteins | sample CryGey13umfilter_2_FD_183959 | JGI IMG/M metagenome (GOLD analysis project Ga0210044, IMG submission 183959) | Groundwater microbial communities from aquifer in Utah, USA - Crystal Geyser 4/9/14 3 um filter (SPAdes) (version 2) | ecosystem: Environmental > Aquatic > Deep subsurface >... | reverse complement strand
ATGGCGCGTTGAACTTTCTATATGTCAGCGAAGGCTGCATGGACTTGCTCGGTGTCACGTCGCCCGAACTGGAGCAACACCCGCAATTATTGCTGGACAGACTCCATCCTGACGATAGGGAAACTTTCTACCGGAGTATGCGCCAGTCGTCCAGCCAGGCGACCCCTTGGAATTGGGAGGGACGCATCGTTCTAAAAGCCAGTCGGCCTACCCTCTCCCCTCCCCTGGTGGAACAACCCGCCATGCGACCAGGACATCAAGAAACGCAGCCCCTGTCGCCGTCTAGCTCCCGCTTTGCGGGTGAGAGAGAAAACGGCTCGCTGCGTGAGCCGCAGGTTGACGAAATAAAGTGGCTGAATTTGCGCGCCAAACATCCCGTCAGCAATATACAAGGCACGGTCTGGAATGGCTTCATGGTCAACATCACGCAAAACAAACAAACTGCTATCGAAATCAAACGGTCGCGGCAAAGGCTGAGGGAGCTGTCTTCTCATATCGAGAGCATCAAGGAAGAGGAACGGATGCGCATCGCACGGGAAATCCACGATGACATAGGTGTCCTGCTGACCGCCTTAAAGATGGATCTGGCATGGCTCAGCCAGCGCCTGCCCAAAGACAATGCCGCACTTCATGAAAAAACACTGGACATGGCTAACTTGCTGGATACGGCGGGCAAGTCTGCCAACAATCTGGTGCATAGCCTGCGCCCCGGCTTTCTCGACTGTTTCGGTATCGTTGCAGCGATCGAAATCGAAGCTCGGGAATTTACCAAACGCACCGGCATCCCCTGCAAAATAAGCAAGTCCAGCGATAATCTGGACGTATCTGACACGCAGTCCATCACGCTGTTCCGGGTTTTTCAGGAAACCCTGAACAACATCATGAAACATGCCGCAGCCAGCCAAGTGCAGGTGCAGATTTGCGAAAACGCAACCAGCCTGGAACTCATCGTTACCGATAACGGCAAGGGATTTGACAATCCGGCGCGCAATAAACCGCGTTCATTCGGGTTGCGCGGCATACAGGAACGCATCGGCCAACTCGGCGGCAAGGCTACCATCACCAGCAAACCGGGAGCCGGCACACAAATCGCAGTACGATTGCCGTTGCAGGAATAAACACTCGCCTTGAACGTAACCAATTTTTCTAAAAATCCATGATAAAAATACTTGTCGTTGACGACCATGCCTTGATCCGCAAAGGATTAAAGCAACTATTGGAAGACAGCCCCAACCTACAAGTCACCGGTGAAGCGGCGAGCGGCAACGAGGCCATCACCAGGGTACGCGCCGAACACTTCGATTTGCTGTTGCTGGACATCAACCTGCCGGACAAACACGGCATCGAAGTGCTCAAACAGCTCAAGTCCGAACAACCCGAACTCAAAATCATTGTGCTGAGCATGTACCCGGAAGAACAATATGGGGTGCGTGCGCTAAAGGCGGGGGCGATGGGCTACCTCAACAAACAAAGCGCCTCGGACACGCTCATCACCGCCATCAGTCAGGTGGTCAGCGGTAAAAAATACATCAGCGAAACGCTGGCGGAACAACTTCTCAATAACTTGATCGGTGAATCACAGGAATTGATGCACCAAAGCCTGTCCAACCGCGAATATCAAACCCTCTGCCTGATGGCATCGGGCAAATCACTGAGCGAAATCTCCACAATCATGACGCTCAGCCCCAAAACAGTCAGCGTCTACCGCAACCGCATGTTGGCAAAAATGGGCTTTGCCAACAATGCCGAAGCCATGCACTACGCCATTTCACATCATCTGATCGAATCAGAAGACTAAATTTCAGCCCACGCACGACATCTGAAACCGCGCTTTCCGCATTGAAATGAGGTCGTTTTCAGACGCTATTCGTCACATCACGCGCGTGACCATAAGCGATAATCACTCCCATCCAATCAACTTATCTGCGCTTGAGATATGAACCTATCTACCCCCTCCGAAGTTGCGCGCGAAACATTTAAAACCTTGGCACAACGTAAACTGGTACCGACACCGGACAATTACGCCAAAATTTTCGCTGAAATCAGCGGCACACCTTCCATGACCAATAATGGCGCGGAGCAAGTGTTGCAGGATATTGCCGAGTATTTGCAGAAAACCGAAGAAACCGCAGCTTCGGGCAATGCGCTCAAGACGATCATTAACCAAGCTGACTGGGCGCAATGTGGCACGGAACTTGAGAATATCCTGTCCGGCATACCTGACGACAGCAAAGCAGCGCAGCCCTGGGCCGGATTGATACGCAGCTTGTTGCGCCAACTGGACATGCCCCACAAAGGGCTGACCGTGACACGCAAAAAAGAAGGGCTGGAAACGGTTCTGACCCGATTTGGCAACAAGCCTGAAGTCCTGTTTGAGAAAATGGGCAATCTGGTTCGTTCGTGGTCCGAGTCGCCCGTGACGGACAGCCTGGTTGAAATAGCTCCCGCATTGCTGCCAGGTACGCCTGCCTCACCGCTATCCGCCTTGACGGACATCCCCGTCAAGGCAACACCTGCCCATACAATAGAGAGTGCGACCGCAATGCTTGGCAACCTTTCCGAGTTGCTGGCGCAAACGCTGGAAAGCACCCTCAGCACCCAACCCGAACTGTCCGACGAAGTTCTCAAGCTCGCCACACAAGTGCGCAGCCTCGAAAATCATGACCAGGTTACCGTGCTGGCCAAGCAACTGCGCCAATTCTGGCTCAAGGCGGAATTGCGAGGTGGTGACAAGATCAAAATACAGGAAGGTCTGGTGCGCCTGCTGCGCCTGCTGGTCGAAAACGTCGGCGAGATGGTTGAAAGCGAGGAATGGCTGCACGGGCAAATTGTCACTTTGCACAACATCATTGACAACCCGATAGACAGACACGTCATTGCCGATGCCGAACGCAGCCTGCGCGAAGCCATCATCAAACAGGGCTTGCTCAACAAAAGCCTGACCGATGCCAAGACCACGCTGAAAAGCCTGATGACCACCTTTATTGATCGCCTGGGCAACATCACCGAAAGCACCAGCGACTATCACCACAAGATCGAAGGCTACAGCCAGCAGATTGCACAATCGAACAACCTCAGCGAACTGGGCAGCCTGCTCGATGCCATCATGCACGACACCCGTAGCGTACAGGCCGACACCTTGCGTTCCCACGATGAATTGGTCGAATCCCGCAAACAGGTCAATGCAGCCGAATTAAAAATCCAGAAACTGGAAAAGGAACTGTCCGAAGTCAGCGAACTGGTTCATCAGGATCAACTCACGGGTGCCTTGAACCGGCGCGGTCTGGATAGCGCTTTTGAGCGCGAAGCCACCCGTACAGCACGCAGCCAGTCGCCTCTTTGTATCGCCCTGTTGGATATTGACGACTTCAAACGACTCAACGACACCATGGGGCATCAGGTGGGCGATCAGGCGCTGGTTCATCTGTGCACCGTCATCAAGCAGGCACTGCGTCCCTCCGACTCCGTTGCCCGCTACGGCGGTGAAGAATTCATCATCATCCTGCCCGATGTCGGTCTGGCAGAAGCGGCATCCACTGTGGAACGCCTGCAAAGAGAACTCACCAAACAATTCTTCATGCATGAAAACGACCGCGTACTGGTGACGTTCAGCGCGGGTGTTGCCTTGCGTGCCGCAGAAGAACCGCAAGATGAAGTGGTCGGTCGTGCCGACAAGGCGATGTACCAAGCCAAGCGTACTGGCAAAAACCGCGTGGTCATGGCGGAATAATATGCTTGAGGGCTTATTCCTGTCCGCCCTCAAGCAGCTATGCCCTATACCCATCCCGATGCTTATTGAAAAATAATCCTAAAGTTTTTACCTCCTGCTCCGATAACTAAACTAACGGCGGTTGATAAGCCTGCAACAAAAGGCAAACCAAAGTAACCGGTCACTGGGCCGGACTTAATTTCAAGTTAAAGGAGAAATAAAATGCCCTCATTTATCAATACCAACATTGCTTCCCTGAATGCACAACGCAACCTGAATTCATCACAAAGTGCACAACAAACTTCCTTGCAACGTTTGTCCTCTGGCCTGCGTATCAACAGCGCCAAGGACGATGCAGCGGGCCTGGCCATCTCTAACCGGATGTCTTCGCAAATTTCCGGCGCGAACCAAGCCGCACGCAATGCCAATGACGGTATCTCGCTGGCTCAAACCGCTGAAGGCGATTTGACCCAGATCAGCAACAACCTGCAACGTATGCGTGACTTGGCTGTTCAATCGTCCAACGCCACTAATACCGCGTCTGATCGCGCCGCACTGAATAACGAAGTTCAGGCGCTGGCTCAAGAAATTGACCGTGTCGCACAAAACTCCTCGTTCAATGGCGTGAAACTGCTGGACGGCTCCTTTACCGCACAGAATTTCCAGATCGGTGCTAACGCAACAGCAAATGACAGCATCCAGATCAATGCCATCAGCAGTGCGCGTATCTCGCAAATCGGCGGCGTAGGTCAAACGACTTCAGCCACAGTAACTGGCGCTGCCACCACAGCCGCACTCACAGCAGGTGCAGTAACCCTGAACGGCACTCAGGTAGGCACTTCCAATGTAGGCGCATTGCCCGGTCAAAGTGCTGCCAGCGCCTACTCGGTCGCTAACGCTATCAATGCGGTTTCGGGTAGTTCCGGTGTCACCGCCACCGCCAATGCAACCGGCGCAACCGGCGCAGCAGCAACGGCCTTCGCCGCAGTAACCGCAGGCGCAAACAGCGGCTTCTCGATTAACGGTGTCGCAGTGGGTAACATTGCAGCAGGTGGAGATGCCATCGGTCAGGGCGCAAACGTGGCAGCGGCAATCAATCTGGTTGCGGCGCAATCCGGCGTAACGGCCACCGCCAACGCAACGACTGGCGCATTGAGCCTGTCCGCAGCGGACGGACGTGACATCACCATCGCCGCGAATGGTACATATGCCACACTCGCCGCCGATACCGGCCTGACCGCAGCCACCACGCACGGCACGGTGACGCTCAACAGCACCAGCGCATCGGGCATCGTATTGAGCGGCGGCGCAGTAGCCAGTGGCGGATTTACCGCAGCAACCACCACAGCAACGACCGTATCCAACGTCTCCAGCATCGCTTCGATGAACGTGCTGACCGCATCCAGCGCATCGGCCGCATTGAATGCAATTGACGGCGCACTGTCTTCGGTGAATACCTCACGCGCTTCACTGGGCGCTTATCAAAACCGCTTTGCTTCGGTGGTAACCAGCTTGCAAACCACTTCCGAAAACCTGACTGCTTCACGCAGCCGGATTCAGGATACTGACTTCGCCGCAGAAACTGCGTCTCTGACACGCGCACAAATTCTGCAACAAGCCGGTACTGCGATGTTGGCACAGGCAAATCAGATCCCTAACCAAGTCATGACACTGTTGCGTTAAGTAACAGCACCCAACGGAATCCCGGTCGGACTAGCCATTAAAGTCCATCCGGGATTGCAAAATTGAAGGAGAAACAAAATGTTTATCCAAAGTTCAAGCACTACGATTCAACCGTCACGAATCGCGAACGACAGCCACAACTGGTCCGTCCCGGACGGTGTGTCGGCACTCGGCACAACTGCGGGCACAACGATTGACGCGTCACCCGTCAAACGGGTCGAATCTGCCCAACCAGCTATCCAACAGCCCACTGACGCTCAAATAAAAGAAGCGTTAAACAGCATCAACAAGACATTAAAGCAAGCCAGCATCAACCTTCAATTCAATGTAGATACGGATACGAAAAGATCAGTGGTCAAACTGGTTGATGGCGAAACAGGTGATGTGATCCGTCAATTTCCCAGCGAAGATGCCCTTGCCATATCACGCTCCATAGACCGCATACAGCAAGGTCTGTTGCTGAAACAACGGGCATAGAGAACCGTCATGGCAACCACTTCAGCAATAGGTACTAGCAGCATTGATGTCAATGCCATCGTCAGTCAGCTGATGACCGTCGAGCAGCAACCTATTACTAAATTGAATACGCGTGAAGCCAGTTATCAGGCAAAACTCTCGGCCTTTGGCACCATACAAGGGGCAGTTGCCAATTTTCAAAATACCGTACGCAACTTAAGCAACGCCAGCAGCTTCCAAGCCGTCACCGCCACCTCATCAGACACCGGCACAATCACAGCCAGCGCCTTAACCAGTGCCTTGAGCGGTAAATATTCCATAGAGGTGAGCAGCCTGGCACAGGCGCAGACCCTGGTTGCCGCCGGTCAAGCCAGCATCTCGGCGGCCATTGGCACGGGCACTCCCACCACCTTGAGCTTCGATGCCGGCACTATTTCAGGAACGCTTAGCGGAGGTAAATATAACGCAGGTGCGACATTCACCTCGGCAGGCAATGGGCTCAAGACAGTCACGATAGACAGCAGCAACAATTCCCTGCAAGGCATACGCGACGCGATCAATGCCGCCAGCCTCGGCGTGACCGCCAGCATCATCAACGATGGCAGCGCAGCGCCTTACCGTCTGGTGATGAGTGCCAACAATACGGGTGCTCTCAGCAGCATGAAAATTTCCGCCAGTGGCGATACCAGCGTGAGCAGCCTGCTGGCAAACGACCCGGCTGCAGGAACCGCCATTGGCGCACTGGGACAGAACTTGTCTGAATCCGTCACTGGCCTCAACGCGGATATTAAAGTAAACGGCATCGCGGTCAGCAAGGCATCGAATAGCATCTCGGATGTGATTCCAGGGGTCACGCTCAAGCTAAGCAAATTGACTGGCACGCCTGTTACGCTGACGGTTGCACAGGATACGGCTTCGGTCAGCCAGTCCGTGAATGATTTCGTGACTTCATACAATGCGCTGAGCAAAACCCTATCCGATCTTACTGCCTACAATACCGCCACCCAAAAGGGTGCGACCTTGCAGGGAGATGCCACCGTACGCAACTTGCAAGGCAAACTGCGTGCGGTGTTGAATACCGCCGTTTCAGGTGCAGGCTCGTTGACCAGCCTGTCGCAAATTGGCATCACCTTCCAGCGCGATGGCTCACTGGCACTGGATAGCACCAAACTCAACACGGTCATGCAAAACAATTTCAGCGATGTCGCCGGGCTATTTGCTTCTACCGGCAAAGCCTCCGACAGCCTGGTAACCTACAACTCGGTCACCAGCGCCACCCAACCCGGCAGTTATGCAGTCAATGTGACCGGGCTTGCCACACAAGGCAATGCACTCGCTTCTGTCGCACCGGGCAGTTTAACCATCAGTGCGGCGAATGATACGTTGGACATGATCATCAACGGGATCAGCACCTCGATTACCTTAACCTCAAAAACCTATACTTCGGCACAGGAATTGGCCACTGAAGTGCAATCCAAACTTAACGGCGCAAGCGCGTTGTCCGGTGCGGGGATCAGCGTTTCAGCCACGCTCGATGCGGGCAGGATTTCCATTACCTCGAACAGTTATGGCGCGCTCTCCAGCGTGCTCGCCAGTGGCGGCAACGGGCTGACCAATCTGTTGGGTACGGCAACTTCAACCACGGGACAGGATGTAACAGGCACGATCAATGGTGCGAATGCCGCCGGATACGGCCAGTCACTTTCTTCTACCAGCGGCGATTCGCAGGGTTTATCCGTGCTGGTCAACGGCGGCGCACTGGGCAGTCGCGGCACGGTCAGCTACGCGCAAGGCTATGCCTACCTGATGAATAACCTCGCCACTTCGGTACTCGCCAGCGATGGCACACTGAGCGCCAGCAAAGATGAAATTAACAGCTCTATCAAGAACTTAGCAGCTCGTCGCAGCACCTTGCAACAGCGTCTAATCGGCATAGAAGCGCGCTACCGCGCACAATTCACGGCACTGGATGGCATGTTAAGCAGCATGAATACAACCAGCACCTACTTAACCCAGCAACTCGCGCAACTCGCAAAACTGTAACTTTGAGGGGAACATCATGAACGCATCCGCAGCTATCAGAGCCTATAACAAAGTCGGTGTCGAATCGGGGGTCACCGCAGCCGATCCACACAAACTGATCGCCATGTTGTATCAGGGAGCGCTATTGGCCATTGCCAATGCAAAAAACGGCATCCTGCGCAACGATATTCCCGCCAAAGGCAAAGCCATCTCCCATGCCATTCTGATTATTGATAACGGCCTGAATGCCAGCTTGGACAAGGAAGTCGGCGGCGATCTCGCGCTCAACCTGTCGGCTTTGTACGACTATATGAGCAAACGCCTGCTGACCGCCAACATGAATAACGACATGGCCGCACTGGACGAAGTTGCCCATTTGCTGACCGACCTTAAAGGCTCATGGGAAGAAATCCGCCAACCGGCAAGCCTGCCAACCTTACCCGCCAGGCGCACGGCTCAGGCAGTTCAACTGGTTTACGCGAGAGGCTAAGCTATGCACCCTGAAAATGTCATCAGCCATTACGAATCACTTGCCAGCCTGACCGGACAAATGCGCAACGCGGCAGTGGACGGTGAATGGGATGTGCTAGTCGGCCTTGAGCAGCAATGCCGCCACCAGGTCGCCCGAATGAGAAGCGCCGACCAACCGGTCGCACTGGAGGAAGCTGCCCGACAACGCAAGATACAGTTGATCAAGAAAATACTTGCGGACGATGCGGCGATACGCAATCGCACTGAAAGCTGGATGGGACAATTACAGCGCATCATGCAAAGCAACCGCCATGAACAACGTTTAAATCAATCTTATGGCGCAATGTGAGTGCTATAGCGAACAACTTTGAACCCTTCCAAGCCGGAACCCGTTGCGGGTTATCATCCGAGAAAAGGGGATTTTTCGCCACAAGTTGTGCGATTTTTTGTTGTTTGTAGTAAGGTGGGTTGCGCCCACTCTATCGGGCGCAGCCCATACATTTGATTCCGGCTTGTCCGGCTTAGGATGATTGAAACGTTATGCAATCCGCCAACCTGATCAACAGCCTGCAAGTGCTATCCCGATCGGGAAAGCCGCTGATCGTAGCGACCAGTGATACGTCCACTTCCCCCGTCACCCAACTGGAACCCGGTCAACGTATTCAGGGAACCGTACAGAAACAGATCGGCGCGGGACTGTACCAGGTGCAGCTTGCCGGACAATCGCTGCAATTGCATTTACCCGGGCAACTCCAAGCTGGAAAGTTACTTGAATTACAGGTTATTTCCACCGTCCCGCGCCTGACTTTCAGCCTGTTTGCCTCAACCAACCCCATCGCCACACAGGAACAAATCAGTGCCACCTCACGCCTGCTCGCCAACTTGGCCGAACTGCCTTTGAGCCGGACATTTATCGGCTCAACCGGCAGCAACGCGGTGTTGCAGGCAAACGGGCGAACCCTCAATAGCACACAACTCGCGGGGGCATTGCGCGACGCTCTCGCCAATAGCGGCCTTTTTTACGAATCGCATCAAGCCGAATGGGTGCGTGGCGAACGCAGCACAGCACAACTATTGGTCGAACCGCAAAACCTGCTGATGGACAAGCATCGCGCCGCTACTGGTGATGCCCAACTTACCGACACCCTGAACGCCGCGTTATCTGCGCAGCAATCAGGCAAAGCTGCGACCGAAGCCAGTTCGCCGCCAGCCAAGGAATTATTGACGCTGGTACAACAACAACTGCACACGCTGGAGACGCATCAACTCACTTGGGTGGGCCAGGTCTGGGAGGGACAGCCCATGCAGTGGGAAATACAGGGTGAACCCGAACCCGGCGCATCCTTTGCCGACAGTCGCCAGTGGCACACCGAACTGGAACTCGCCCTGCCCCATTTAGGCGACATACATGCCCGACTGACTTTTAGTCAGGGCGAGGTAAAACTCAGCTTACAGGCGGCAGACTCAAACTCGGCGCAGCTATTCAATCGCAAATTGCCCGAGTTGCACCGCGCCATGAGCGATGCGGGCATCCCCCTCAGCAGTGCGGTAATCGAAAAAAATGACAACGCGTGAATCCGGCAACCAGCAAATCGCCATCGCCCTGGCCTACGGACAAACCCAGGGCGCACCCAAGGTCGTCGCCAAAGGACGAGGGTTGATTGCTCAAGCCATCATCGAACGCGCCAACCTGCACGGCGTATATGTGCATGAATCCGCAGACCTGGTGGGTTTATTGATGCAGGTAGAGCTGGATCAGCAAATCCCCCCACAACTTTATCTCGCCGTAGCCGAACTCTTAGCCTGGCTATATCGCTTGGAACACGACAAACCCAACGCTTTTCAAGCGATTGAAAAGTTATAATTTCGCTATGATGGAAAAACACTTAAATAACGGCAGCACTCCCATGGAAAAAGACATCCCGCTTAAAATCGAAATCCTCTCCAGTGCAGAGGACGATCAATATCGCATTACATCGGTCAAGGAAATCGAATCCATTTTTCGCAACATTGCCAAAAGTGGCAGTCGTATCGCGCTGTATTATTCCGATGCGGATGATTTCATTCTAACCACACTACTGGGAACGGATACGTCCGGTTTGTGGCTGGAGACGAGCCAGAATGAAGTCATCAATGCTCGCGTGGCGGAAAGTAAAAAACTCATTTTTGTCAGTTCGCACAGCCAGGTCAAAGTACAGTTTTCAACCACCCATGCGCGCCAGGAAAATTACCAGGGTCAAGCCGCATTTTTCCTGACTTTCCCGCACAGTCTGCACCGTCTGCAACGCCGCGAATACTACCGCCTGATCACACCCGTTATAGCCCCCTTGCGCTGCGTGATTCCGGGTGCCAAATCCCTCACAGCGCCCCCCCCTCTCGCAGTCACCATCATGGACATCAGCGGTGGCGGCGTGGGACTGACCTGCGCGGAACAGGATACCGCCCTGATACCCGGCCATAGCTATAAAGATTGCAAAATTGGTCTGCCTGAAATCGGCGAATTAGTAGGCACGATAGAAGTTAAAAACCTGGTCGTGTTAGGCACGCCCTCGGGACAAACCATACGGCGCGCAGGCTGCGCATTCATCAATCTCGATGGCGCATCCAACATCCTGCTGCAACGCTATGTCACCACCATGCAGCGCACCCGGGGATAGGCAAGGCTGATTTATTCGTTTTTGTCGTTTTTTAACAAGCAAAAACCTTTTTTAATCAATGTATTGGAGCCCCCCCCGCATCGCAGTACGGGGCAGGCTTCATCGAATGGTTATCAATAATGGCGTGGGCTTGGGCTCTTGAGCAGAATTGAGTCGTTTTATCAGTTGCTCCCTCAATAACGAATAAATCAGCGATTCCCCAGACCAGGGAAAAGGGGGAGTCTACTCATCGCTCACCCTCATTAAACCTGCATATTCATGATGTCGTTGTAAGCCTGGACAAACTTGTTGCGCACCTGAACCGTGGCCTGAAAATTGATGCCAGCTTTCTGCATGGCGATCATGGTGTCGCTCAAGCTGACCTTATCGTCACCCATCACAAAAGCCTTTTGCAAGGATTCAGATTTTTGTTGTGATTGCGCCACCCCGTCCAGCGAGGTTTTCAACACATGGGCAAAATCCACTTTGCCGGTTTGCTCCACCGTTCCCGTTTGAGCAAGCGGCGCACGCCCCCCAGATGCCGCGACCGCACGCATTTCACGCATCTGCGCCAACAACCCATCTACTGCCGAAATATTGTTCATATTGCTCTCCCCGACTGACGACTCATCACTCAATACTGTTCTTCACAGTAACCCCACGATAGCAAAACCGTGGTCTTTCCATCAACAGAACTAATAGCAGATTTCCCCTTTATTCATCCCTTAACAAAATCATGAATTACCGATAATTGCCCCACTGCCCCAGAGGCTCACAGGTGTAGTCCGTAAATACCATGACCGAACCAAACATCATCCCCACGCCGCCTGGCGAATTCGTACCGGAAGTCCTGGCACCCGGCAATATAACCGGTCGCTACAAGCAACTTACCCCGCAACAAAAAATGGGGCTGGCGGTCGGTATTGCGGCATTGATTTCACTGCTTATAGGCTCATGGATGTGGGGGCAAACCCCGGACTACCGCGTGCTTTACAGCAATCTATCTGACCGGGATGGCGGTGCCATTATCGAATCCCTGCAACAACTCAACATTCCTTACAAATTTACCGAAGGCGGTGGTGCCTTGATGATTCCCGCCAACCGAATCCATGAAACCCGTCTGAAACTCGCTTCCCAGGGCTTGCCAAAAGGCGGTACCGTCGGCTTTGAGCTGATGGAAAATCAGAAATTCGGCATTACGCAATTTGCCGAACAAGTCAATTACCAACGCGCCATGGAAGGCGAGTTGGCGCGCTCCGTACAGAGTATCAGTGCAGTCGCCAGCGCACGCGTTCATCTGGCCATCCCCAAGCCCAGCGTATTCGTCAAGGAACAGCAAAAACCCAGCGCCTCCGTGGTGCTGACGCTACGCGGTGGCCGCCTGCTGGATACCACGCAGGTCAGCGCGATTATTCATTTGATTTCCAGCAGTGTCCCGGAAATGTCAGCCAAAAATGTCACCGTGGTGGATCAGGATGGCTCGCTGTTGAGTGCAATCCAGGAAGAGGGAGGAATCGGCCTGGATGCCAAACAGCTCAAATATGTGCAACAAATTGAGCAAAATTACATCCAGCGCATCGAAAACATTCTTACCCCTCTGGTCGGCGAAAATAATGTCCATGCACAAGTCACTGCCAATATTGACTTCTCGCGCACCGAGCAGACCGCAGAAACCTACAAGCCCAACCAGAATCCGGCTGATGGCACGATCCGCAGCCAGCAGAATCTGGAAACATTAAACGGCTCGGGTCTGAATCCCGGCGGTGTGCCCGGCGCATTGACCAACCAACCCCCGGCTCCCGCAACGGCTCCCATCGTAACGACACCTGGCGGCACGCAAATAGCCAGCGATGCCAAAATTGACAACCTGCACAAGGAGAGCACGGTCAATTACGAAGTGGATCGCACTATCAGCCATACCCAGTTACCCGTCGGCATGATCAAGCGTTTATCCGTTGCCGTGGTGGTCAACAACCGCAAAGTCACCGATGCCAAAGGCAAGGTCAGCGTGGTTCCGCTGACCGACGCAGAAAAATCCCAGATCAACAATCTCGTCAAGGATGCGGTCGGTTTCGATTCCAATCGTGGCGACAGTCTTAATGTACAAAATGCAGCATTCAATAATACTGAAACCGTAGCGGAAGCCATCCCGCTATGGAAACAACCGGAAATGGTAGAACTGGCGCAGTTGATTGCCAAATATCTGATCATCACGCTGGTCATGCTGATCGTGGTGTTCGGCATTATCAGACCGGCATTCCGCCCCTTGCACCCAGCCAAAACGGAAAAAGAAAAATCAGCCGGCAAGGCAGATAACGATGGCCTCAACCCTGAATCGGATTTGCCTGAGGAAGGGCTGGAAGGCATGACAGAGAGTGAACAAGAAAGGGCTGAGGAAGAGGCGACGGCGGGCTTCGACAAGGAGACCGGAGAATACACTCCCCCTGTCGAGCCCTATGAAAAAAATCTCAAAATCGCGCGGCAGATTGCCCAGCGCGATCCGAAAATCGTAGCAAGCGTAATCAGAGACTGGGTGAACGGCGATGAGTGACGGTATTCAAGACAGCGCGATCTTCCTGTTGACACTGGGCGAAAACGAGGCCGCCGAAGTGCTCAAATACCTGGGGCCTAAAGAGGTGCAGAAAATCAGCATGGCGATGGTCGAACTGACCAACCTCAGCCGTGACCAGATTGCCCTGGTGTTCCACAATTTTCTGGTGGCAGCCGCAGAAAAAACCACCATCGGCATGGACTCCAACAACTATATCCGCAACATGCTGACCAAGGCGCTGGGGGATGACAAAGCTTCCGGCATGTTGGATCGCATCATGCACAGCACCGATACCAGCGGCATCGAAAGCCTGAAATGGATGGATCCTGGCGCTGTCGCCGAAATGATAGGCAACGAACACCCGCAAATTATCGCGACTATTTTGGTTCATCTGGAGGCAGATCAAGCTGCTGCCATCCTGAAGATGCTCAATGAACGGACGCGCAATGACGCGCTACTGCGCATTTCCACCCTGGATGGCGTACAACCGGTCGCCTTGCGCGAACTGAATGATGTGCTTGGCAAATTACTCAGCGGCGGCGGTAAAGGCAAGAAATCGCTGCGTGGCGGGGTAAGCACGGCAGCCGATATTCTCAACTTTATGGGGGGTACGCTGGAAGCCGAAATGATCGAGAACGTGCGCAGTTTTGATCCCGAACTGGCGCAAAAAATCGAAGACAAGATGTTTGTCTTCGAGAATGTTTTGGATGTGGATGACCGGGGTATTCAGCTCATTCTGCGCGAAGTGCAATCCGAAGCACTGATCTTTGCGCTGAAAGGCGCGAGCGAAGAACTGCGCGAGAAAATATTCAAGAATATGTCCTCCCGTGCTGCCGAGATGATGCGCGAAGACCTCGAATCAAAAGGACCGGTAAAACTCAGCGATGTCGAAGCCAACCAGAAGGAAATCCTCAAAGTTGTCAAGAGGTTATCTGATGAAGGGCAAATCGCACTGAGCGGCAAGGGAGACGACGCATATGTCTGATCCACTATTTTCCCAAGCGGTATTTGCCAAACCTGGCAAGGTGCAAACGGCTGGTCTTGCCAAGGAACAACTCACGGCCTATCAACGCTGGGAACTGGCATCCTTCGACGCAAAGCCCGATGCAATGCCCGCCGCGCAAAGCAGTACCGAACGGCTGGATGTGGTCAATCAAAAGCATCCTGCCGAACAACCCTCGGCTGAACAGTTGCTCGCCCGCCAACACGCCGCCGCCGAATTGCAAGCCACCCTGCAACAGGCTCGCGAAACAAGTTACGCGGAAGGTCAACAAGCGGGCTACGCGGAGGGGATAGCCCAGGCGCAACTCAATACGGCGCAGTTGCAAACCTTGCTGGACAATCTGCAAATGGCGCTCAACCAGATTGATGAACAAATAGCGCAGTCTTTACTCGATTTGTCATTGGAAATCGCCCGCAAAATGGTGCTGGCAACCTTACAGACCCAACCCGAAATTATTTTAAAAATCGTCAGCACGGCTATCGCCAGCTTGCCGCACTTTAACCAGAACGCACATTTAGTGTTACACCCTGATGATGCCGCACTGGTGCGCGAACAGATGGGTGAGCAACTGGCTCAATCCGGCTGGCAGCTATTTACCGACGAACAAATCGAGCGCGGCGGATGCCGTGTCGAAACCGCCCACAGCAATGTTGATGCCAGCAATGCAACGCGCTGGGAACATATTGTGGAATCCATCGGACAGGACAGGTCATGGATGAACTAGCGCCCACTCCGCCGGCCGATGCTTTAGCCCCCTCCCCACACAGTCTGCGCTGGCAGGAATTTCTCGCCGAAGGACAGGAATATGTGGGCGACTGTAATCCCATGCCTATCGTCGGGCATCTGACCAAGGTGACGGGTCTGGTTATGGAGGCGGTCGGATTGCAAATGCCGGTGGGCAGCACTTGCGCGATACGCCTGGAACGGACTACGGTTGAGGCGGAAGTCGTCGGATTCTCCGGCGAAAAACTTTTTTTGATGCCGGAAAATGATTTGTATGGTCTGATTCCCGGTGCGCATGTCATCCCGCTAGAACCGGCGCATGTCCTGAAACTCGGCGGCAAACGCAAACCGCTGCGCCGCCGCCTGTCTGACCGCGCCAAGCATCTGCCGGTAGGCGATATGCTGCTGGGTCGCGTATTGGATGGCGCGGGCAAACCGCTCGATCAACTGGGGCCTTTGCTGGAAACCGCCAGCGCCCCGCTGCAAAGCCGCCCTTTCAACCCACTGGAACGCGCCTCGATTGATACCCCGCTGGATGTCGGGGTGCGCGCCATCAACAGTCTGCTCTCCGTAGGACGCGGACAGCGCATGGGGCTGTTCGCCGGTAGCGGCGTGGGTAAAAGCGTGCTGCTCGGCATGATGGCGCGCTACACCAGCGCCGATGTCACCGTGGTCGGACTGATCGGCGAACGGGGGCGCGAAGTGAAGGAATTCATCAACGATATTCTAGGTCCTGAAGGCATGGCGCGCTCAGTGGTCGTGGCGACACCCGCCGACACTTCGCCACTGATGCGTATGCAGGGTTCGGCCTACGCCACCACCATCGCCGAATACTTCCGCGACCAGGGAAAAAATGTGTTGTTAATCATGGACTCACTGACGCGTTACGCGATGGCACAACGCGAAATCGCGCTGGCGGTCGGCGAACCCCCCGTGACCAAAGGCTATCCGCCTTCCGTGTTCGCCAAACTGCCGCAACTGGTGGAACGCGCCGGCAACGGGCTGGAAGGCAGTGGTTCGATCACCGCTTTTTATACCGTGCTGACCGAAGGTGACGACCAGCAAGACCCGATTGCCGACAGCGCGCGCGCCATTCTGGACGGCCACATCGTGCTGTCACGACGCCTGGTGGAACAGGGACATTACCCCGCCATAGACATCGAAGCCTCGATCAGCCGCGTGATGTCGCATCTGGCCACCCCCGAACACGCCTCGCTGGTGCAACGCTTCAAGCACATGTATGCGCATTACCAGCGCAACCGCGACTTGATAAGCGTCGGCGCTTATATCAGCGGCAGCGATCCCCTACTGGACGAAGCGATCAAAATTTACCCGCGCATGGAACAATTTCTCAAACAGGGCATGAATCAAAGGGAAAGCTATGATGCCAGTATCGCGCAACTGGCCGCTTTATTTGAACCCGCACATTAACGTGACTTGACATGAACAAAACCTTTCATTTGCAACCCTTGCTGGATTTGGCGAGTATGAGAAATGACTCCGCCACACGCAAACTCGGCCAGCTCAACAAGCAACAACATGACACGCAAACCAAACTGGAGGTGTTACAGCAATATCGCAGGGATTATCAGGATCGCCTGCAAGCTGCCAGCAAGCAAGGCATGGATCCTGCCCTGTTGCGCAATTTTCAGGAATTCATCTACAAGCTGGATGCCGCCATTGTCCAACAAAGCAATGCAGTCGAACAAAGCAAATTATCTACGCTAAGAGGACGCGGCGAATTCAGCACTACCCAGCGCAAGTTAAAGTCCTTCGACACCTTGCAACAGCGCCATGTCGAAGAACAACACAAGATTGAAGCCAAGCAAGAACAACGCGCAATGGACGAGCATACCGGGAGATTTGTCGCCTACAAGACGCAGGACAAATAAACCAATGAAAAGCATTTCCAACAAAAAAAATAAACAAATTCAAATACCTATCTCGATTAACCTGATCGCCTGACGGGTGCATCGCACCCTATATTTAACCTTTGGATTTATTTGCTTAGTTTCGTTTTTCTCAGGGACTAAAAAAGGGTTTCAGAACAAACGATTCATGAAAGGTGAGGCGATCCCCCTCACAAACAGGGAGCAATATCATGTTAAGTCAAGCAATCAGCATCGCCCCGCAAGCCGCACCAGCGAAATCCGCTTCAACCTCCCCCTCAACATTCGCAGGCACGCGCAACGACACCTCGGCTATTTCAGCACATCACACGGCACAAAATAAACCGGACGAGCAAAAGCCCGATGCATTCGCAGCACTGCTGTCACAACAAATGGCAGATACCAATAGTGCGTCTGCCCCCCCTCCGGCAGACGCACAGCCCTTACCGTCACAAAAAACGACTGACGAAAAGTCCGGTCGCGCCGATCACGAAGAACTGCCCTCAACCGATACAACGGCGCTCACCCTGACTGCGATGCTGCTGATCAATCCAGAGAACAGGCTGAATGTTGCTAAAAACGCTGGCACCGACCCGGCGATCAAAGCGCAAGCGGGCGTTAGTCAATTTGACTTGAAAACAGGAAACACTATGTCGGCCGACAACCCTTCGGCCAAGCTAAAAACCACCTGGGAAGAAGCGGATTTAACCAACCTGGCGGGAATGAAACACCCCGCTCGCAGCGCGTCACTCGATACGGGTGAATTATCTGCCGCTCAGCGCACCCCACCCGCAACACCTGGCACGTCGGCAAGCACATTAACCACAGCCAGTTTGGCGGCAAGTTCACTGCCAAACCCACCACTTAACCCATCAGCCAACCTTGCCAACACCAGCATCGCCACCCCGTTACTCAGCAGCGCGTGGCCGGAAGCGTTTTCACAAAAAATAAGCTGGCTCAGCACACAACAAAATCAGCTGGCGGAACTCCATTTGAATCCGCCTGATATGGGGCCGATACATGTCAGGCTGGACATCTCGGACAATCAGGCCAGCGTCCTGTTCAGTTCCCCCCACAGTGCGGTGCGTGACGCGATTGAAAACTCCCTGCCTAAACTTCGCGAGATTATGGCCGATAACGGAATTATGTTGGGTAATGCCTCGGTCAGCGATCAGTCTCCGCGCGACAACCATTCAACGGGTTTTATGAATCAACAGACTCACCCGCAAATGAATTTTACAAGCGGCGCGGCCAACGAAACATCGCCCGAAACGGGGTCGGGTACGCCCACCGTGGTACGCCACCATAACGGCATGGTTGACACCTTTGCCTAAGAGCTGATTTGGCAGATAAAACCTGCCCTGTTCTGCCCTTACGTTGGGAGGTTTTTACCTACAATTCAATCATCAAACAAGGAATAGAGAAATGTCAAAACCAGCCAAACCAGCAGAAACCGGTGATCAACCCCCGAAGAAGAGCAAAAAAATGCTCATCATTATTATTGCGGCGGTGGTGCTGCTGGCTGGCGGAGGAGCCGCCGCTTATTTACTGATGAAACCTGCCCATCCCGCCAAGCACGCCCAAACTGAAGATGCCGCAGCGGCTGAAGATGCAGCAGCGGCTGATGATGCCGAAGAAGAGGATGCACACGAAAAAGCCCCCCCGAAATATGTGGAGTTAGGCACTTTTACAGGAAAACTGGTTGACGAGAGCGCAGACCGCTATTTGCAAGTCGCCATGTCGGTCAAGCTCTCCAAACCGGATCTGGAAGAAAAAGTAAAAGAACGAAATCCTGAAATAATGCATAAAATCAATATGTTACTTCAAAGTAAGCGCCCCTCCGAACTGGACAGTGTGGAGGGCAAACAAATCCTTGCAGAGGAAATCAAGGCACAAGTCCAATATGTGCTGGGACTACGCCACAGCGCCCCCGCCATACACACCAACCCGCTGCCTGCCACCTCCGACGAATCGGCACAGGATAGCCACGCCACCCCTGCACACGCTGAGGAATCACACAGCAAGCGGGGAGTAGAAGAAATTCTGTTCACCTCATTCATCATTCAATAGGAAAATGAGCGACTTTCTCTCACAAGATGAAGTGGACTCCCTGCTCCAGGGAGTCACGGGCGAACCGGATGCTGCCAAAGAACAGCCCGGAGCCGAGTCAGGCGAAGTGCGCTCCTACAATCTCGCTTCCCAGGAACGCATTGTGCGTGGGCGTATGCCCACACTGGAAATCATCAACGAGCGTTTTGCCCGACTGTTCCGTATCGGACTATTCAACTTCATCCGCCGCACCCCGGAAATATCCGTCGGGCCGGTGCGCGTTACGAAATTTGGCGAATTCATCCGCAACCTGCCTGTACCGACCAATCTTAATCTGATACAAACCAAGCCGCTGCGCGGCAACGGGCTGTTCATATTCGACCCTAATCTGGTGTTTCAGGTGGTGGACAATATGTTCGGCGGAGATGGCCGTTTTCACACCCGCGTCGAGGGTCGTGATTTCACCCAGACCGAGCAGCGCATCATTCAAAACATGCTGACGGTGGCATTTGACGCTTACGACAAATCCTGGGAATCGGTCTATCCGCTCAAATGCGAATATGTGCGCTCGGAAATGAACCCGCAGTTCGCCAACATCGCAACCCCCAGCGAAGTGGTCATCGTCACCTCTTTTGAAATAGAACTGAGCGGGTCGGGCGGATCATTACATATCTGTATGCCTTATTCGATGCTGGAACCCGTCAAGGATCTGCTCTTCAGCCCCATGCAAGGCGAACATATGACCGTGGACAAACGCTGGCTGCAACTGCTCGCAAAGCAGGTGCAATGCGCCGATGTCGAATTGATCGCCTTGCTGGGTACCGCCAACATCACGCTCGACCGCGTCCTTAAAATGCGCTGTGGCGACATTATCCCGCTGACGGTAGATGAAAACATCACCGCCTGTGTAGACGGCGTACCCGTCATGGAATGCAAATACGGCACGTTCAACAACCAGTACGCACTGAAAATCGAAAAAATGCTCAACATTAACGAAGGAGACCGCAATGCCTGAAGACAACCAAGCCGAAGCAGCCATCAGCGCCGACGACTGGGGGGCTGCCATGTCAGAACAGGCTGCCAGCACTACACCGGCTGCCATGTCAGAACAGGCTGCCAGCGCTACACCGGCTGCCACATCCGACAGCACGGATGACTGGGCGGCAGCGATGACTGAACAGGCCGCTAACCCTGCCGCCTCCAGCAAACCCCACCTATTTGAAAAATTTGGTAGCACTGGCGCGGGCACAACACAAAACGATCTGGATATGATCCTCGATATCCCGGTACAACTGACCGTTGAACTGGGGCGCACCAAGATGCCCATCAAGAATCTGCTGCAATTGGCACAAGGCTCGGTGGTCGAATTGTCCAGCATGGCAGGAGAACCGCTGGACGTGATGATCAACGGTTTTTTAATAGCGCAGGGTGAAGTCGTGGTGGTCAACGACAAACTCGGCATCCGCCTCACTGACATCATCACGCCGTCCGAACGGCTGCGTCGTCTGAACCGTTGAAATGTATGCCACATTGATAAAAACCAAGCGCTGACATGACTCCCTTGCCCCGTAACCTCATCGCCTTCCTCATGCTGCTGTGCTCGTCCGCAGCCACGGCACTGGAAGGCACGCGCCCCGCCTACACTCCGCCACCAGTAGCCGTCACTTCGGGCAGTGTCGCGCAAATCCTCTTCAGCCTGCTGCTGGTACTTGCTGCCATCGTGGCGGTCGCCTGGCTGCTCAAACGCATGAACCTGACGCAACAAGGCACAGGCAATCTGCTCAAAGTGGTGGGTAGCGTGCCGATAGGCCAACGCGAACGCGTAGTGCTGGTAGAAATCAACGACACCTGGCTGGTCGTCGGTGTAGGCCCCGGCCAGATACGCACTTTACATACACTGGAAAAAAATACCAACCTGATGGCAGCCCCGTCCACTCAGTCTGTACCCGACAACAAGTTCGCCCAAATGCTGGCTCCCCTGCTCGGCAAGCGCGTCCCGACACAGGAAAAAAATCATGCGTCGTAGTTTGGGACTGGGTCGTTTTTGTCTGGGCTTATTGCTCGCCCTCGCCCTGCTCGGCATCAGCCAGGGCGCGTGGGCAGAAATGGCCATCCCGGCGATTACCAGTAAAGCAGGAGCGGGGGGACAGACTTACAGCTTGAGCCTGCAAACCCTGCTGATACTGACCTCGCTGAGTTTTTTGCCCGCCATATTGCTGATGATGACCAGTTTCACCCGCATCATCATCGTGTTGAGCCTGCTGCGTTCCGCCCTCGGCACGCCCGCCTCCCCGCCGAACCAGGTGTTGATAGGCTTGTCGCTATTTCTGACTTTTTTCGTCATGTCGCCGGTATTGGACAAAATCTACACCGAGGCATACTTGCCTTACAGCGAAAGCAAAATCGAGCTACAACAGGCCGCCGAAATCGGCATCGTGCCGCTCAAGGCATTCATGTTGCGCCAGACCCGCGAAGCCGATCTCGCCCTGTTCGTCAAAATATCCAACAGCGAACCCATCCAAAGCGCCGATGAAGTGCCGCTGCGCCTGCTGGTTCCCGCCTACGTTACCAGCGAACTGAAGACGGCCTTCCAGATCGGCTTCGTGGTATTTATTCCATTTTTAATCATAGATATGGTGGTCGCCAGTGTACTCATGTCCATGGGCATGATGATGCTCTCGCCCACCATTATTTCCCTGCCGTTCAAGATCATGCTGTTCGTGCTGGCGGACGGATGGAATCTGCTGTTAGGTTCGCTGTCGCAAAGTTTTTACACTTGATGTGGGCATAAATTACGCCCACCAACCAACAGAGTGGCTATTCAAAAATGACACCCGAATCAGTCGTTACCCTGGGGCAGCAAGCCATCGAATTAACCTTGATGATCTCAGCCCCGCTACTGCTCAGCGCACTGCTGATCGGTCTGGTGGTGAGCATTTTTCAAGCCGCCACCCAAATCAACGAACAGACGCTCTCGTTCATACCGAAAATCGTGGGGATTTTTGTCACCTTGATCATCGCCGGCCCCTGGATGATTACCATGATGGTGGATTTCATGCGGCGTTTGTTCGGCAATATCCCGTGGATGGTAGGATGAGATTAGGGTTGAAAGCGGGAGATGATTAGCTTTACTAGCGCGCAACTGGATGTCTGGCTCGCCACGTTGATGTTTCCGATGGTACGCCTGCTCGCGTTTATCTCCACTTCACCGATCTTCGGCAACAAACAAGTTCCCAAGCGCGTCAAAATAGGTCTGGCTTTACTGCTGGCGATCCTCATCGCCCCGACGCTGGCTGCCCCGCCGGCGGTGGCAATTGGATCGGGGCAAGGACTGCTCATCATGGTTCAGCAAATCCTCATCGGCACGGCGATGGGGCTGACCTTGCGGATGATTTTCAACGCCTTTGAAATGGCGGGCGAATTGGCAGGCTTACAAATGGGACTGGGCTTCGCCAGTTTTTACGACCCGCAAAACTCGTCCTACTCCCCCGTCATCGCGCAATGGCTGGGCATCATCGCCACGCTCGCCTTCCTCGCCATGAACGGCCATCTGCTCATGCTGTCCGCCCTGGCAGAAAGCTTTCACACCCTGCCGATCGGTGCCATGATGCCGGTCAAAAGTTTTTACACCCTCGCCAGTTGGGGGGGCAGTATTTTTGCCTACGGCGTACAAATCTCCCTGCCGGTACTCGCCGCACTGCTAGTCACCAATCTTGCGCTAGGCATCCTGACCCGCGCCGCCCAGCAACTCAACCCGTTTGCCATCGGCTTCCCAATCACGCTAGGCATAGGTTTCTTCATCCTGAGCTTCACCCTGCCCTACCTGCCCTCACTACTGGATAGAATCGTGCAGGAAAGCGTGACCACCGCGCTGGGACTAGTGAAACTGCCTTAAATTTGAAAACCGCGAACGCTGCGGTTCAATGAGCCTTGCGTAATCCCTGTTGCTTATTGCACCCAGTATGGCTTAAACCTAAAAACCGCACGCTCAAGTTACAGCGTAACGTGATGTCCTTAAACCTAAAAACGGCGGTTGACCGCTTTATATATTTTATAACCTAATGATTTTATTGATTTTTTTTGATAATAATGCGTTCACCTATTGGGTGAATTCGCTACGGATCGAGATTCTCGTGGCGCGGCGTGGTGTTGCACCCAGAGGGTACAAGAACCCCTGCGGGGCAACTCGTTGAAATAGAATCACCAGTTCGCCTCATTGCGCGAAGCGATACTTGCAATAAACATGAATCTCGACCCGTCCAATTGCGGTTTTCAGGTTAAACAATGAAATGATTTGGGGGCAGAGCGGTATACAACTAAAACCGCACTGCCCCCAAACTTATTG
>Ga0210044_10003200_pt1 | contig 23540 bp, 26 predicted proteins | sample CryGey13umfilter_2_FD_183959 | JGI IMG/M metagenome (GOLD analysis project Ga0210044, IMG submission 183959) | Groundwater microbial communities from aquifer in Utah, USA - Crystal Geyser 4/9/14 3 um filter (SPAdes) (version 2) | ecosystem: Environmental > Aquatic > Deep subsurface >... | reverse complement strand
GTTTTTTGGTAACCAGAAGCACCTGCCTAACTCAGGTGCTTCTGGTTACCAAAATTGATGAAAGTGTAGGTTTGTCCGTTTAACCACTGTTCTAGCTTTGAATCCCTGACACCCTCGTTAAAGAACCTATAACCCCCTGTATAATTAAGGAGGCCACAATGGCTGAATCCACTATCATCAAGACGAAGCGTGATGGATCTATCACGTTCACGGACGGCACGGCCGTCACCCCGCTGACTTACACCGTGGCCTTCGAGGCCGGGGACCTTAGCATCTCCATCCCTGGAGAGACGGTCAATCTATTCCTGGATCGAGGGCGAATCACCTCACCTCCTAGCATCAGGTACGGGGATGATCAGCCGATCACCTTCTCGTTTACGGCTCAGCTTCGTGACGTGTCCGAAGGCATTACCGATCTTGTCTCAGGTCGAGGTGGGGCCACCTCCACCTGGGTGTCCACCATGGGTGCCACTGGTGAGGTCTTCACCCTGACCATGGCCTTCACGATCGAGGGCACGGAACATGGTGACGCAGCGGATCATGTGATCACCATGAATTACTGCCACATTACAGGCAGCATTTCCGAAGGCGATCCAAGCAGCATCTCGATCAGCGGGACCGCCTACGACGTGTATCCCACTGTCTCCTAGGTTTTGGTGACTCGTTTTCCTGTGCGCGGCATAGAGAGAGTTCTCCTCGGGTTCAAAAAAACGACGCACAGGAAACCGAGTCACCCCTTGCCCCAGCTTGGGGTTTTTCTGTATACAGAGAGGATAAGATGAAAGATCGCACGACCCCCAAGAGCCACCTAAGTGGTGCATCCTTTTCCGCCACGTTGCCTGAGCCTTATGGGGAGCACCACCTTGTTGTGCCCTCAGCCATTAAGGTTGCCCGGCTGTTCAAGATGATCGACGCCAAGACAATGGCAAGCCTCACACATTTAAGTGGGCAGCTCTCTAATCCGGCAGCCATGCTTGCTGTGGCCTCACAGGTAGGACCTGAGGTCCTCTCGGTAATTGGTGTGCTGATTGGGCTGGCATGGGATCATACGGCCCTGGAGCTGGAGTCCCAGCTAGATGGTCAGGATTACATGCCCTATGGTGAGGCGGTGTTCGAAGAGCTCCACGAGCATGGATATCCTCTAGAGTCGATCATTAAGGTGGCCTATGCTGTGGTGGCCCGAATCGTGACCCTCAACACCATCTCCTCTGAGGCGATTGAGAAGATGGATTTTTTCGGTCTGGGTCAGGGGGATTCGCCTATCAAAAGCTAGATATAGGGGTCAACTTCCTCAGTGATCCTTGGGGGTTTGACAAGCTGGAACGAGAGCAGCAAACAGATATCCTGGCCTATTGGCTCTTGATCACGGACACCACACAACCAATGAGAACAGCCCGCCCAGTCACCGCACAAGACCTCACCAGCCACCTGCTGCTGAGCATGGGTGTCGATCCCTCTAAGGCTGTTGGAGCCCATACAAGGGCCTCACAACAAAAAGCAAAGGCACCTACACCATTTCGTGTGGTGGGTGGCCAAGCAACCGAGGCTCACGCAAAGATTTGCGAGGACTTCGCGAATGCCGACCGCCAACGCAGGTGGTCGGAAAAAACACAATCCCGACCCGATGCATTGGCATGGGCCCTCAACCCTGACACCTAAGGGGCAACCATGCCAACCATTAACTACGACCTCACCGGAGACTCCTCTGATCTAGTCCAGGAGCTGGGCAAGGCCACCAGTGCGATCAAGACACTGGATAAGGAGGCTGACAAGGCCGCTAAAGGTGGGCCGGATAAGCTTAAGGTAGGCATGGGGGCCATGGAAAAGGCCGCAGCAGGCATGGGAGGCAAGGTAGGGGAGACTGCGGGGAGGCTGAAAAACTTTGGTGAGGCCGGTTCTGCGGCTGCTACAGCCCTAGGTCCAGTGGGTCTGGGCATTGCGGGGGTCAGCGTAGCGGTCGTGGGCATGGGCGTGGCCCTCGCCGGGGCCGTCACAGCGATGTTTAAGGTGGTGGCCGCCGCAGGCGAAATGAATAAGAGCCTGGCCCCCTTCAAGGAGCTTCAGGGTTTTGAACCCCTAGCTCCAGACGCGCTAAAGTCCATCGAAAATGTTAACAGTGGGATGGCCTCCCTTGGCACGATTTTTGATAGGGTGATTGTCACCCTAGGTGCTGAGTTTGCCCCTGTCTTGGAAAAAGTGAGTTTTACCTTAGTGAAGCTGAGCCTCATGGCTTTGGATGCATTCCAGAGTTTTGCCAAGGGCAAGGATGTACTAACTGAGGTTGCCCGGTTCATGTTGGGGCAATTTTTGGACGCTTTCACACGTCCCATAGACCTGATCATCGACAGCCTCTGGCTGCTTGGCAAGGCCATGGCCATGCTGACAGGTGTGGAAAACCCACTCCAAGGACTGTCTGATTCTTGGGAGAAACTCAAGGACTCCGTGGTGGACTCTGCCCTCGGGTACGGCCTGGGTGTGGCCACGCAGGGTTTCCAGACCCTGCGTGGTGCGACCTCTGGATATGAGGCTAGAGCCCATGCACTAATTGCCACCAATGTGGAGCAGGCCAAGGGCCTAAAGGCCGTGGCCAAGGCCCTGAAAGAAGTGTACAGCGCCTACACAGACTTGGAGAAGTCCAACCAGACCCTCCTGATTTTGGGCAGGGAGATTGGCAGTGATCTGGACACCCAAAAGGATAAGGTCATTTCCGAGGCCAATGCTCGAAAGGCCACAATCAAGGAGACCATCTCCGCCCTAGAGTCCCTCATGGATTCGGGTAAGCTCACGGCTTCGGAGGTCGGTGAAGCCGAGGCCCAACTTGATTTTGCACGCCAAGAGCTCCTGGACAATGAGGCCCGCCGCCAAAGGGACTTGACCAAGATTAAAGAGGAGGAGGCCGCCAAGCAGGCCGCCACGGTCGAGGAGACTTCTGAGTTCGTCCGGGCCACCCTCACCGATGAGCAGTCATTTAAGGTGGATCTCCTCAATCAATATGGATCGGCCCTATCCCAATCCCTAGGTGCAATCGGAGATCTTGCCACGGCCATTGGGGAGCGTTTCGACGAACTCGTGGCCAAGGCTCAGGAGCGAGTGGATGGGGCCAAGTCCGTTCGTCAGCGTCTGCTGGACGAGCAAATGGCTGAGCGTGAGGCTCTTGCCCAGCATGATCAAAAACTCAGCAAGGCTGAACAGGATGCCAACTCCAAGGCCCTGCTGATCAAGCAAAAAGAAGATCGAAAGGCAGCAACAGAGGCAGTTAAACTCGAGGATGATAAGCTCACCAAGTTGACCAAGCGGCAGCACATGGCGGCTATGGCTTCGTTTCGGCTAAATCAAGCTGCACAATTGGCCAACATTGCCATGAGCACGGCTGTAGGGCTGATTGCCCTGGCCCTGCCTCCGCCCTCGGGACTAGGCCCAATTGCAGGTCCAATCTTCGCAGGATCTATGGGGGCGCTTAGTGCGGCCACAGTTCTGGCGCAAAAGCCACCTGAGACTCGCCACCTAGGTGGACCTATTGGTGGAGTGGGTCAGGCTGGATATGCCCCTGACGAGGTTGCAGTGCGGGGCAAGAGGGGCGAATTTGTGGTTAACTCCGCCGCCACCCGGGGCAATGAAGCTGCCCTAAACCAGCTCAATAAGTCTGGTTCCATGCCCTCACCAAGCGTTAATGTCTTTATCGGCACCTCTCAGATAGAGGCCGAACTTGTCCAGCTCGCTTCAGGTGATGGGCAGTTTGGCAGCCTGATGAACCCCATAAGCGGCCGTGCCCGCCTTCCACGTTAGGAGTTTAGAAATGGCCGCAATCACAACAGCAAAGCTTCAAGGTTTTCTAATTCCAGAAGCCAATATGACTCCTGCCAACATTGTGGAGGCGGACTCCTCTTATAGTGAGGCTGGCCCTCGCCCTGGCACGGTTTTTACCACGGACACCAGGGACCAGTTTTTACCTGTGATCAGTGGAAATCAGGAGCACTCTGTTGAGTTTTCGGTGTCCAAGTCAGGGCAACCTGGCAATGATCTGGTGCGTGCTTGTCGCGTGGTCTATGAGGTTGACGCCGATGGTGTGACCATCGGCAAGAGTGATGATAGTGCGATCACCCGATGGACTCCTTGCCATTGGTCTTTGGCTGTCACCATTGACGCCTATGTTGTGGCCTCTTTAAGCCTGAGTCAGGATGTACTATATTGTGGCCATGATTCGGCTGCTGTTGCGGGAGTCCAAACTGCTGTCCGCCGGTGGAATACCACAACCAATGCCTGGGCCACGGCTTATGTATTTGACTCAGATATCCTGCCCACGGGCATGGTCCAGCTTCCCTCAGGTCGAGTGATCATTACTTCGGCGGGTGTGATTTCCTACTACTCGGACGACGAGGGGGTGACCTGGGCCCTGTATGCGGACCATTCTGGGGATGGTGCCCCCACCCCAGGTGTGGCCAATGGTACATCCTCCATGGTCTACTCGGACACGGGGCTCCTGATGATCTATGTAGATTCCACTGGCGACCTCGTCCAAATGGCCTCCTCAGACTATGGGGTGACCTGGTACCAGGTGGGCGCTGGGTGGGCCGTAAGCACACGCCGCTTTGGCTTGGGGCTCTCCAGCCTCCCAAATGGCTCCATTGTTCTGGCTTACCTGGACGCCAGTGACTACGCCCAAGTTCGGGTGGTTGGTTCAGCCTTTTCCGCCTTCTCGGACGCCACTGACTATGCGATGTATGATCTGGGGGCTCTCCGAGGGGTGACCACTTGGGTGGTGGGATCTAGGATCTATGCGATCACCACCCAGGGTGGGGGCTCTGATACCAGGTACTCAGATGATCTAGGTGCCACCTGGACCTACCTCTCCTCCATGTTGTATACGGGAGACGGTACCTCTTATTTGGACGCCCTCAATGTGATCCGGGCAAAGGGGGAGAGCCTCCTTTTTCACCAGTCCATTGCATCCTCAGGGGTGACCACCTATGATCAGTCTGTGGGCTGCCTCCATCTAGCGTCTTGGGCAGGAGGGTGTGAGTTTAATCCTATGTATGGATCACACACCGGAATCCTGAGCCTGCCCTTCGAGCTGGGGAATACCACGGCATGGACGGCGGCCACCACGGCGGGGACCTATGCTCTGAGTTCTTCGGGGGCACACGTCTTTACAAATGCTACAGGATATTATTTCCTGAGCCACTTTACAGCCGCCGCTGACCTCGCACCTCGAATCTTTGGTGAGGTGCGTGTGATCTCTGGAGGGAGCATCACCAGCTCCATTTGTGGCTGCTCCATGTATATGGGAGACGGATCAAACTTCTGGAGGATTGATCTCCGTGTGGCGACCACTGGCTTCCGTCTGGTGAATTACAAGACGGGCACTACCCTTGTTGACGTGACAAGAGATATGTCCACGGACTACATGCAGTTTTCCTATTGGTGCTCCTCTTATGCGGGTGGAGCAGCGGATCGCGTCTTCAGGCTGGCCTACCGAGCCTCAGGGGATAGGGATTGGACCGTGGCCACCACGGCCGCTGTTCCTGTGTCAGCAGCCGCCACGGGCAACTACATCCGGTGGGGCAACCTGGGTGCTGGAGCCTCAGAGGTAGCCTTTAGGTACTTTGGCTTCAGGCGTGACATTACATTGTCTGACGCCACAAACCCAAGGGTGACGGCGGACTTCGTGGGTGGTCAGGTGTCGACCTCCCCTGAGGCGATCCCGTACATTGGATCGGACACCAGTTCTGCCTTCTTAAGTGCAGTCAGTGGCCCAGCAGTGGTGGGCAAGATCATCACCATTGATCCCGCCCATGATTACCCCGTCGAGAACATCTTCCACCAGGTTTCCCCCTCCCCTAGAGCTAAGTGGCGCTCCACGGACACCACGGAGCAGACCATCGTGGTGGATGTGTCCCCTGAGCACCTCACAGGGGACGGCTCCCTTGGTGTGGCCGTGCTGGGGGCCAACTTCAGGTACATGTACATCTATGGCTATAATGCTGATTGGGGCTGGCTTAACCTAGGCACGATTGACCTTGCCTTCGTGACCTCCCTAGACTTTGTCAGCATCTTCCAGAGTGCGTCCATCATCCCTGGTGGGGCTGTAGGGCACCGCCAGCTTCGGGCAGGCGAGCTTGAGGGTGGCACGTTCACGGACGGCACCCGCTACAATAGGATCACGGGCAACACCTCAGGTGGCCTGGTCAACACGGCAAAGTTTTCCACCATCCAACTGGATGGTACATTTGGTGTGGATTCGGGCACCACGGGAGAGATCTGGCACTCCAATGGCGTGTGGCTGGACACCCGGACTTACTCGTATGGTTTTGGCAAGATCAAGATCGTGATCCCTGCTCAAACCACGGCAGACGGCTACTTCGAGCTGGGCGGGCTCCATTTTGGTAAGATCACGACCCTGGGACGCCAGTGGAGCCGAGGGTACCAGTGGGCGACAGAGGCCAACTCTGAGACGACTCGAGATCGTTTTGGGACTTCCCGCACCCGGAAAAATGGAAAGGCCCCTCGAAGCCTGACTGTAGGGTGGTCTGATGGCCTGGATGTATCGGCCCTCCATGGCCTGACAGCCTCTCCAGATTATTTGACGAACTCTGGAGGTTATGCCCTGGCCAATTACAATGATGTATCCTCCGTTTTGGAGGGGATCATCCAGGAGACGGGATCAGGGGAGACGCCAGTGATCATCCTGCCTCAGCTCCCTCCATCTAACACTGCTGTCACAGTTACTGATCCCACCCTCTTCCTGTATGGCAGGATTGCAGGTGGGGTGCAGGAGGATAATGTACTAGGATTCGAGGGAGAGTCCGAGGTGGTCCGGCTCTCGACCATCACTGTAGAGGAGGTGATCTGATGGGCACCCCCTCTCACCAACTCCTCTCAGGGGACGGGATCATCCTGCTGGAGTTCTCAGCCTTTGGCGGTGGTCGTACCTTCAGGTACTGCACACACTCGACTGAGGTTGAGGTTTCCTCCTCTGCCTCTGGGGAGTCCTACATTTTTGCCCCGGGAATGGGGGATCTCCCCATTCGATTTGTGGGGGGGAGGGCCATTGACAAATTGTCAGTGTCCATCCATGCAGGTCCTCCCGAGGGGTGGGCCTATTTAGTGTGGCAGGGATACCGATTGGAGCTGGGGGAGGCTGTAGTACGCCTCTACTACCCCGGTCAAACATTGGAGCAGGCTCAGGTAGTCCTCAGGGGGAGGACTGTAGACCCCTCCTATGGGGATGATTTCGAGCCGCTGACCTTCGCAATCGAAAGGCGAATGGGCCAACAGGGCACTATCCTCACCTCCTCCATGGAGGTCAGCACGGCCACATGGCCAGCGTCAGGGAGCGCCAACTATGTGGTCCCTGACGCCTCAGAAGGCGTCATGTACCCTCTCGTGATCGGGTACCCCGGATATTACATCCCCAGCCGGGGCACCGTCACGATCAATTTCTCTCCTGCTGTTCCGGCACCCATGGTGGAATATTACAGGTTTGGCCCCAATTATTGCAGGCTCTTGGTGGCGGGGCACCCTGTTCATGCCGCAAAAATCCACCTCATAAACTATTCGGCCTACTCTGATTCAGGGGCCGTGAGCAACACGAACCTAGCTGAGCGCCCTATCCATGAGATGGAGGATGCTCTAGGGCGCACCGTCTCCTATGTGGACTTCGTGGGCCTGATCGGGGCGAGGTCCCTGTACCCTGATCCTGAGCAGGATTGGCGAGTGGCTTTTGTGCCCGACTCTGGATATGGTGGGGGTTTGCCCAACGCAGAGGGCACGGCCCCTATGCGAGGAGCAGGTGAGGTCCTCGCATATCTGCTCCGCACTTGGAGCACGATCCCTGTGGACTGGTCGAGGATGGAGGCTCAGGCTTCTTATTTAGATGGATACCTCCTCGACTTTTTCATCAACGAACAGGTGTCCACATGGTCGTGGATACAGGCTAATCTTCTCCCCATCCTTCCTATGGAGTGGGTGGACGGGCCTGCGGGGGGGTATTTTCGCGTGATCCGGTGGGGTGCCTCTGCCTCGGATGCAGTTGGCCACCTAGATGCTTCCCCAGGAGCCTCCACCCAAAATGTGGAGCGAGCCTCGAAGGTGGGGTCAAGCTCACAGATCTTTAATGAGATCACCTTCAAGTTTGCCGTGGGTGGGCCGCAGAACCTGCCTCGTGCCTCAGTGATCGTGACGGCCTCTCAGAGGAACCCAGAGGGGATCACAGACACGAGGATCATCCCCCACCCTGCTTGTGCGGCCTCTCAGAGTCTCTATGGCGTCCTCCCCCTCACGATCGTATCCACGGTGGTCCATGATCCTGCGACGGCTGCACGCATGGCCGTGGATCTGGCCAGAGAGCTGGCCCTGCCTAGGCGCACTCTCCAGATCTCAGGTGGTGTGTGGCTGGATCGTTTTGATCCTGGGGACGTGATCACATTCTCAGACTCCACCATCTATGTGGATGCCGAGGTCGCCTTGGTCCGCGAAAAAGAGGTTCGAGGTGGTGAAGTTCGTTTGGTTATTCTCCTATTAGACTCCTCCATATAGGACGGGACACAGATGGCAACAGCACGAGTACCTGGTGGATTGGCAGGTGGAGCGTTGGCGGGGAGGTACCCCGATCAGCTCTCCATGGGCCTCCCTGCGACCATGGGCATGTATTTTCACGAGGAGTTCTTGTGTGTGGCTGGAATCGGGGGCTATTACGCCAACAATCAGTGGTATGTTACAAAAACAGGCACGGCCACCGTGACCCACCTGGCACCTCAAAATGCCGGGGACTTCGGGTTGTACAGTCTATATCCCACAAACTCCTTCGTGAGCCTTGGGTTAAACTTTAACACCATGATCATGTTAGGTGCCCCTGAGGGCTTGGAGTTCGCCACCAAGGTGAGGCTCAGGGCCTCAGCATTTGTCGACGCCTGCTGTTATGCTGTGGGCGTGGGCAACGCCAATGGCGCCTCGCCATATGGCGCGAAAAACCACAAGTTTATCGGGATTCGATACCTCAATGATTCCGTGGACGCCACCGCCAAAAATTGGTATGGCGTGTGCAGGGATGGTCTGACAGAGACCACGATTGATCTGGGGATTCTGGCCACGGCCACGGCCTCAGACAACTCCCAGATCTTCGGCTTTCGCCGGACCTCCACCGGTGTGGAGTTCGTCACCTATGATCTCAGTGATCCTGCTCAGGCTGCCTGCACCATCGTGGGGGAGATCACCACCAATATCCCCACGACGGCCCTGCACCCGATCATCACGGTGGAGTCGATCGCAGCCCATGCTCAGGGGTACAGGGGGCTTAACATTGATTTCTTCAGCCTTGGAGGCCGTTGTGCCCGCTGATTTATTTCGCACCGAAGATCTGCCTCTTTTGAGGCCTACAGGCAGGCCAGGAGCCCTAAAATGAGCATTACCACACGCGACCTATCTTTTGCAGCCTTTCTCCGGGTCTCAGGAGCCCATTGGGTTTCCGCTGTACACGATGGAAGGGGTGTTTGTTCTTGGACTTTCGACGAGTGCTCTGTGGACTCCTATGCTCTATATGTCTCCGGTGCCCCCTTACCTGCCGTGCGGTATGCCGAGGCCCTGCGGGACCTTAAGCGGATGGCCATGGCACGGCCATCCTAGGGGTCTCGATTATCAGCCTATTCTAATGGGGGGGATATGGATACCATCACACGACACGACGCTGCCACCCATTCTCCTCCTCCTCCAGGGGGGGACCGCCTTACGGAGCGCCTCTTGGATCTTTTTGAGAAAGGACTTGAAAAGCAAGTTTCGTCCATCGAAAAAATGGACACAAATGTCTGTGCGCGCCTGGACTCCCTGGATACCTCTATGGGGAGGATGGATGGTCGTGTCGGGCAGATGGACGAGCGCTTTGGCCTGATGGACGAGCGCTTTGGCCTGTTGAACGAGCGCCTCGCAGCCATCGACGTGGCTGCCCGAGCTCTGCAGGTGCTCGCCTTAGGGGTGTGTATGCTCGCCCTAGTGGCCGTCGTGGGTTTGGGGGGTCGTTTTTCAGCCGCCTATGGTGAGGCTAGTTTGTCCGCCGCCGCCGCGCAAGCAGCAGACACAAAAAAACCCTGAATGAGGGGTGCCCATCCAGGGGTTTTTTTTTGTGTCTCTTTCAGTTTTTCCGCCTGGCATCCAAAACAGCGCACACCTCCTGGTAGGAGGAGAGGGACTCCTGATCGTAGATATTGGCCCTCTTGCACACCACGGTATCCCCCGAGATTCGCACCGCCCCAGAGATCCTGGCATATCCGTAGACCTGAGCCGAACCAGAGACTCTAGCATCCCCAGAGATCCTGGCCTGACCGCAGACCCTGGCCTGACCGTAGACCCACGCCGAACCAGAGACTCTAGCCGAACCAGAGACCTGAGCCGAACCCATCACTACCGACTGGCCAGAGATCTGAGATCCCATGCTGATCACAGCCTGATCAGCGATCACAGCCTGATCGCTGATCACTACACCCGCATAGATCTTAGTCAGGCCATGGACCACAGCCTGATCCATGATACGGGCAGCCCCAGAGATCCACGCCGAACCATAGACCTGAGCCTCAGGGCCGATGTACGCCCCTGGCTCCACGGTGGCGGTGGCGGCCACCCAGCCACCCACAGAGCCGTCAGGGTTCTGGTGGCGGTGCGCAGGGACTGCCACCATTAGGGGGAATTCGTGCTCGTAGTCCGATCCAGTGCTCTCTGGAGCATTCGCTGCCGGGCTAGGGCCAGGGCCACTAGCCTCTCCCATAGATCCAGATTCGTCATTTTTCACTCCTACGCCTAATCGATCAAGGCCAATTGCGAGGGCTCTCTGAGCGAGCCCATGGGTGGTGAGGGGCTTCCCATTCTTTTTGGTGTGTTTTGTGGCCTCGATCTGCAGGCCCTCATATTGGGCTTGGCTGATCCTGAGGGTCAGCGTGCGTGTTGGCTTGATCATCTTTCCTCTTATAGGCCCTTCTGAGGGCCTTTGGGTTTGAGTGAGGCGTCCTAGACTCAGGACGCCTTTTTTGAAGTGTTTTTGCAACTACAGGAGCCTGAGTTCCTGTGGAGGTTTGCAGAACTGGTGGTACCAGATCTGCGTGGCCATGGTCCCGTCCACGGGGTGGAGATCAATTTGGGCTGCGCACCATGCCTCGATCCCTGCACGCGCATCCCAGTAGATGGGCCACTCAGGATGATGCTGGAGCCATGCTAGATGCTGCCATGCTGCCGCGTGCTGCGCGGCCCAATATAGGCTGGGCGGTACATGCTGCCATGCCTCCATAGGCTCAGGCTCTCCAGGGTGGGCAGCCTTCCAGCGCATGGCCTTCAGGTATGCTGCCTTGGCCTTGGCCGCATACACACCTAGTGCAGCCATTTGCCGGGCCACCGATAGGTCCTCTTCGGAGGCAGGGATGATCCGGATGTACTGCCTCTGGGAGGCCAGCTCGGCCAGCTTCTGTTTTGGTGTGATTCTGGTGGGTGGGGTCTTTTGGGGTTTGGTTTTGGCCATATTGCTCTCCTTGGGGGTTGGGGGTAGCATACTCCGTTTTGCAAGATTTTGCAAGCTATTTGTCTTGCAAGGTTGTCAACGGACAAACCTACACTTTCATCAATTTTGGTAACCAGAAGCACCTGAGTTAGGCAGGTGCTTCTGGTTACCAAAAAACCCGTAAACCCGCATGGTTGAGCGATTTACCCAACTCGACGCTGACCCTGACCCAACCCCAACCCCAACTCCACAAAACCGGTGGTCCGAGCCAGAGCTCGGATTCGGGCGGAGGCGACACGCCCCTGCTCCGCCTGATCCCGGAGGAGGGACTCAGAGAGTCCAGGCATAGGACCTAGAGCCCAGGCATAGTAGGTGGAGTGCACCCCTGACATAGCTGGCCCCCCGTCGAGGGTCACCTCCTCCATAGGCTGATCCGCCCCCGAACGGTACTGGATGGTGGGGGCCTCCTCCTCCTCCAGGGGCACCCCAATAGCCTCCTGCATGGCGTGGACGACCTCTTTCGCGTGCAGCGTCCATCTCTTGGTGGAGATGGTGGTGGAGGTGGCCTCACCAGCCTTACGATGGGAAATCCCCATCAGATCGTCAGCTAGGGCGACGATCTGATGCAGGGCTGCCTTAGGGGCCGAGATCGTGGACACTCGCCCTGCTCGCCCTGCCGAGGTCTCCGAGCGCACCCACTCGCCCCACGCGTCGAGATCGACGGAGCGAGCGATCCTGAGGATATCCTCCCCCAGATCCAGAGGCATGGCACCATGGAGCAGGCGGCCTAGGGCTCCCTTCGTGGGGCGTGAGCCCCGGAAAAATACCATGTAGCGGTACTCTCCTGGAGCGGCCTGCACGCCCATCCAGAATAGATCATCGGAGGAGGCACGAGTTAGGGTGCGGGGCGCCTCTGAGGAGGAGGAGGAAAAACCTACACCCCTCCACCCCCCGCCACAGGTGCGATCCGCAACATATCCATGCGCCGCGATCGCCCGGATCTCCCTCCTACGAGGACCACAATTAGGGCAGGTGCTCTGATCGCAGGGCATATGCCGAGCGATCAGACCAGAATCCTGAGGGACCAGCAGGGTGATCCTGCGAGGGCAGGGGGGACAGGTGGCCTCCGAGGCCATAGCCCGGAGATCATGATCGAAGAGGCCCTCAGGGCTGAGCTGTGCAGCCTCTAGGCGAGCCTCTAGCTCATGAGGAGCCTGCCACCGATCCATCGCCCGACTCCAGGCTGAGGGCTCCTCCACGATCCTCTCACGTGGGGTCGAGCCGGCCACGTACTCAGGCTCCACAAACACGGCCTGATCCACGTAAAATGTATTGGTTGCAAAAGAATAGGCCGTCAGACCTCCATTTTCGCCGCGCCAATAGTGGCAGGATTTGCCCTGGGTGATCCCGTCCCCAGGGGCACGCTCCACGCCAATAGCCGAGCCCCAAAAATAATCCTCCCCAGGCTCCAGATTGGCGTGGAGGAAGTCCTTGAGGGTGGGGAAATCAGCCTCCCCTGTGGCCACGGTGGCGAAATCCACATACTCCGTGTGTGCACCCCCCGACGATGCTGTGTGTGTGCCTGCTTTGGTCTTATTGGCCCCTGTGAGGGCCTTGCCCAACGTGGGGGTAGGTAGGCTGGGGTAGCGCTCCCTGTGTGCAGGAGCCTCCCTAGAGGCCAGGAGCTGAGCCTCTGGGAGCAGTGCGTCTACATCCAGGCAGGGGAACGAGGAGGGTGCCACCCTCCCCTTAGGGTAGGTCCCTCCCCAAGCCTCGTCACCCTTAACCCTCGAGGCAGGCACCGAGGGGAGATAGTACAGCCTGGACTCTGCCATGCGAGGATCGATTCCGGGCTCCCCTGGCTTCGCTGAGGACTCAGGGAGTCCAGCAGCCTGGAGGAGGGCTCTGGCGTGCCACCATAGGGCAGAGGCCTCTGCCAGCGTCGAAATGCGGGAGAGGGGGAGCAGCACACGGCAGGAGGCGTAACCATCTCGGCAGCTCCAGGTCGTCCAGGAGGCATATCTGATCCCCTTCATGGCGCGATCCACGATCCCTAGGAGGGAGTCCACCAGGAGAGGGAGAGCGTCCAGATCCATGATCAGGTGCCCCCACTGATCATGGGCTGCCATAGCCACATTAGAGCGCCTCTCCCCATGCTCCAGATAGTATGGCGCAATCGCTGGGGCGCAGCTCTTGGCGGGGATCATGCGTTTTCCCTTGCCCGATCCCGTCCACCTCTGACGAGAGGCGGGGATGCCTCGAACCTTGAGGATGGTCTCGGCAAAATCATCCCACTCGACCACTCGATCCTGCCATTGGCCTGTGGATTCCATTCGGGGGAAATATAGGATGGACATAGGGACACCTAGAGGTGCCTCACCCCCCCTCGCTGGCACTTTGGGGGGGGAGGCTGCCACTCTGGGCAAATGTTTGGTGTCCATGTGGGCGAGGTGCCAGCTCCATCCACCACCATGGAGACAATATACACGGCGCGCAGACGCCTGCCAAGCATTATCTTGTGTGTGGATACTTTTTAACCTCAAAAAAGTATCCACTCTCGGGATAGTTTTGAGGTAGGTGTGTTGCCGCCCTCCCCAACGGACAAACCTACACTTTCATCAATTTTGGTAACCAGAAGCACCTGAGTTAGGCAGGTGCTTCTGGTTACCAAAAAACCCGTAGACGAGCCCCGGAGGCTGTTCTAGCTCTTTTGAACCAAAACAACACCAAACACCTATCCATGGGGTGGAGAGGCACCACTTGCCCACCCCATGGATAGGTGGTGTTGTTTTTTAAACAAATCGCTCAACCATGCGGGTTTACGGGTTTTTTGGTAACCAGAAGCACCTGCTTAGTTCAGGTGCTTCTGGTTACCAAAATTGATGAAAGTGTAGGTTTGTCCGTGGCCGAGGAAATACTTGCGATAACCTATCTATAAGTCCTCCATATATGTGGAAGAACCCACAACAGGAGGCTCCCATGAGGCCAGCCGCAAAAGAGATCACCCTCGCCGCCCTGAGGGACGGCCTACCCCGTTGCCTCTCTGAGATCCGAGAGGCAACCCACCTGGAAAATATTAAGGGCAGGGTGCGTGAACTCAGGATGGACGGGTGGCCCATCCTATCTGAGGGGTTATGCCGATGCCATGGCGTGGGGGTCTACAGGCTCTCCGGCCCTCAGCAGGCCGGGGCCATAAATCAGAGCCCCCTCAGGCTGACAATATCCAGGAGAGAGGAGGGAGCTGAGCTCCGGGTGGCCTCCTCAGGATCAGAGCTCGATCATCTATCGGATGATGCCAGGGATAGGATCAGGGAGGCCATAGAGAGTATCCTGGCTGAGGAGAGGAGAGCGAAGACAATAGCCGCTCCTCCCATGACCATCTTCGAGTTCCTTGATTCGTTTTAACCCTAGGAGGCACAGATGGAAGACACCCAAACCACCACACCCCCCCGCGTCCCAGAGGAGACTCTCAGACGATTGCGTGAGCTATCCTCGGGAGGAGGAGGAGATATCCCCAGAGAGATCCTGATGGAGATGGCCCTAATCTGCCAGGCCCATGGGATCACCACCTATCTATGGGGAGATAAGCCGGGGAATATGCCCCCTATGCCTGAGGTTGAGTTCGACTCAGGGGGAGGATATCAGATCCCCTCCCCGAAGCAGGCAGCTGCCAGGGCAAGGAGGAGGGATCGGAGAGGGAGACTACTCCCCGTCCGATAATGAGGTTATAGAGGGGGGCTAATAGGCCCCCTCTTTTTGCTTAGGGGGATGCTAGATCACCTTATCAGGGGAAAATATCATGCCAACCTCAACAAAGCGGCGAAAGGCCCCGCTGAAAAAGCTCACAGCCGCGATGATCCAGGCCGCAGAGCTGTACCTCCGGGGCTGGAGCATGAGGGCCGTCGCCAAGCATATGGGCGTGGCGGAGCCCACCCTCTACGGGTGGAGGCGGGAGCCAGTTTTTAAAAATCACTGCACCGCTCGCATACAGGAGCTGCAGGCGGAGACGGCTGAGATCCTCTCCGGGAGGCAGGCTCAGGCCATGAGCTATCTCTCGGCCGCCATGGATCTTGAGCATCCAGATCACGGGGAGGTCACCCCTGTGGGCGTACGCGCCGCTGCGAAGATCCTAGATCTGGCGGCCACTGCTCAGTTGGCAAAGGCCACCACGGATATCATGTCCCGCGATGAAATGATTAAGGCAATCCAATCCCTGCCTCCATGGGCTATTGACGTGATCCGGACCATGCCTGCGCCCACGCGAGGGCCCGGGCGCCCTCACCTAGAGGAGGATGGAGAGGACGAGGATGGAGAGTGATCCTCTCCTCCATCTGGCCCTGAGCATCCAGGCAGATCGCAGGCTGGCCTATTGGCCCACGCCTGGCCAAGAGCGCTTCCACAAATCCGCACGCCGATTGCGCGCCTTAATCGCGGCCAATCGAGTGGGGAAAACTCTAAGTGGGGCCATGGAGATCTGGTGGCAGGCGGCTGGGGATCATCCATGGAGGCAGATCCGCCGAAAGCAGGGATCAGCCTGGATCGTATGCGGCACCTGGGGAGGCCCCTATAGGGCGGTGGCCAAGGCCCTATGGGCCTCCTGCCCCACGCATTTGGTCGATTGGACCAAGACAAAATACTTCGAGCACGGGCATTGGCAGAATCACAGGATCACCATGTTAGATGGGTATGTGATCCAGTTTCTGAGCTCCAAGGGGAGCTCAGTCGCCTCTGCCTCAGGATCGTGCGACTATCTATGGATCGACGAGCCGCCTAAGCCCCACCAATGGTCCGAGCTGCTGGCTCGCACAGCGGACGTGGGCGGCCCTGTCTCGCTGACCTGTACTCCAATCGACTCCGAGCAGGATCTAGATTGGCTTAGGATCATCCTGGAGGGGGATGAAGAGTCGGGCGTCCAGCCCTCAGGGGACTGGGATGTGGGCCGGATCACATACAGCCCGGAAAATGTACCATGGCGCACCCCTGAGGAGATCACAGAGCAGGTGGCCCTGTACTCCCCATGGGAATATGAGCAGCGTGTCATGGGAGGGTGGCATGGGAACACGGCAACACGATGGATGCACGCCCTAGACGAGTCTGTGATTTTTGACGATCACAAAAAGCTCCCTCCCATGCAGTCTTTTGGCCTTGGCCTGGACCACGGCCACGGCCCCGGAAAGGAGGTGGCCATTCTCGTGGGCTGGGATGGCAAGACCTTATGGATCTTGGGGGAGTACATTAATGCCTCCCATACCCACCCAACCGAGGATGCTGAGGGCATTAAAAAACTAATCGAGTCTTGGGGCCTAACCTTAAGCGATGTTAAGAAGGCTGTGGGCGACGTGAATAGCTTGGGCAAGTCTGGTGGTGGGGCTTCGGTTAATGAAACATTAGAGGACTGTTTTGCCCGTCTGAACAACAGCACCAGACCCCCATTTGCAATTTCCGTGCCAAGGAAGGGGCCTGGCTCAATCGAGCGCGGAGTGCGCGCGATGAATAATGCCATGCGAGGGGGACACCTAAAGATCCATGAGGGCTGTAAGATCTTGCTAAAATCCATGCAACGCTGGCAGGGCAAGCCCACTGATCCAGCCAAGGACGCGATCGATGGATTCCGATACATCGGCATGGAGTACCTGGGAGACTCCTCTCCTGAGCAGGCCAAGGTGCGCCTCTATTGACAGATCAATAGAGGGCCTATAAGGTACATGAAGTATACATGAGGCCCACACCCATGAAGATCCGCCCAACACCCCAAGATCATGAGGAGCAGGAGCGCTGGCAGGCCAGTGGCCTCCGCCACCGAATCCTAGCAGGCCAGTGGGCTCAGGATCTAAGGCAGGATCTAAGTCAGTTTTTTGCACCACAGGTCGTGGCCCGAATGACCTGCCCCGACCTCAGCCGAAATCTCCTGCTAAGCTACGTTCGCCAGGTCGACCTTTTGTATAGGGCTCCTGATGGAGTACCTGTACTCGTGGGAGGGGAGCCCCTAGTGGCCCCAGAAATCGTGACCCCCTATCTATGGCCTGTGCGGGGTAAGGCTCAGAGATATGCTCTAGGCATGGGGGAGGGCCTCGTCCGCCTGGACTGGATCGATGGTCAGGTGGCCTGCCGCCCCGTGACCTCGGATCGAGTGGTGGCCCTGGCTGATCCTCAGCATCCCGATGTACCTATCAGGATCGAGGAGCTAGTGGAGCGATCAGGCCCTGCAGGCGACCTATGGACGTGGGAGATCTGGGATATCAGAGATCCAGAGTCCCCCATTTTCCGGATCGAATCCATCGATGATAAGGGCATGCACCACGATGTGACCACCACCTACATAGACACCACGGGATACCCATACCGGGACACGGCGGGGAAACCTATCCTCCCGTACATCCTGTGCCATGCCGAGGTAGGCAGGAGCCTATGGCACGAAAACATCCACGCTGAGATCGTGTCAGGCACACTCAGAGTGGCGTCCCTATGGACTTTTTGGACCACGGGGGTGCGCGACGCTGCCCACCCCCAACGATATGGCATGGATATCGAGATCCCCTCTGGTGTGGTCCCGTCCAGAGACGGCGTGGAATACCTGCCCATGGACCAGACGAGCATCCTCCCTCTTCGGTCCAAGGGAGATAAGCAGGGCTCTTTGGGCACTTTGCCTCCTGCGATGGATGTTAAGCTCACCGCAGAGGCAATCCAAGCATATGCAGCAGGGTGCCTCGTGGACGCCGGGCTAGCAGCATCCAGTGTCCAGATCGAGGGATCATCCGCTCAATCTGGATATGCCCTGGCAATCTCCAAGGAGGGGCAGAGGGCAGCCGCAATGGCGCAGGTCCCCGCCGCCAAAATGGCTGATCAACAGCTCCTGGCCACGGCAGCACGCATGGCCAATGCCTATGCCAAGACGACCTACCCTGAGCAGCCTGAGGCATACAGCATCGCCTATCCCGATGTAGGCCGATCCACCCAGGAACAAAATGCCGCTATCGAGCGGGCAACCAAGCTCCTGGCAGCAGGTTTGATCTCCCCCGTCGAAGCCAAAAGATTGATTCAACCTGAACTTTCAGTTGAGGAAGCCGTGAAGGCTCTAGTAGAAGGGGCCGATTTCACGGCCCTAATTCGAGAGATCTCAGGGCCTAAGTTAACCTAAGATGAAAGGAGGCCACAATGGCCGAAGAAGCCACAAATGATCCTGCAGCCCAACTGGCCTCCCTCCAGGCTCAGCTAACCGCCATGGAGGCTCAGCTGGTGTCCACGAGCGCGCAACATGCTCGCGAGCTGGCCTATGCTAAGCTGGGGGGGAAATTTACCGACCCCCGAATCCAGCGGTCGGTGGCACGGGAGTACGAGGACTATGCTGCAGGGGCTGGGGGTAAGGCTGTTGGATTTGCCGAGTGGCTGGATCAGCCTGAGACCAAGGCTGATCCTCTCCTAGGGCACCTATTTACTCCAGCGACTCCAGCGACTCCAGTGACTCCAGTGACTCCAGTGGCTCCAGTGACTACTCCAGTGACTACTCCAGTGACTCCAGTGGTTGGGCTGGCCCAACCACGAGGACCTCAGGCTCCAGCCCTGACCGCTCAGGAGATTCGCCAAGCTCGCCTGAGCGGCAATCGCGACGCGGTCCGCGCAGCAGCCGCACAACTGGCCTCAGAGGGCCTGATCAAGCTCCCGGCAGAATGGGGCAAATAAAGAGCCTATAACGTGTCTACAATATAGACACCTTGAGATGACACCTTTCTCAATCCTCTATCCTCTAAATAAGCCTCCCCACGAAATAGTGGAGGCAAGGAGCCAATCATGGCAAACGAAGTTTCAAACGCCTATCTCGTGACCAACGGTGGTCGCGTCGCAGAAGTCCTCTCGGCCATGCTGCTCGAGAACATCTATGATGCATCAGACCTCCGTGGCCTGATGCAGTACGTCGCCTGGGCAGCCATGGGTGGTTCGGCAAATGCCGTGCCAATCGATGGAGCCCCTGTTGCGGCATCGGCAGCCACCTCGGAGCTTGTGGGTGGCCAGAGCAACACCGCCTTCGGCAGCTCTGAAGTTGCCCTCACCCCAGCACGATACGTCCTCCAATACTCGCTCACCGACCTGATGGGGGTCACTGGCCCTGATCAGGCGATTAACGCAGCTCACGTCGTGTCCAAGCTGGGCGAGTCCATCGGGCTCACGGTAACGGATATGTTGGCGGCCCTATTCCCCAGCCTCTCAGGCACCGTGGGATCGACTGGTGTGGACCTCAGCGTAGACAACATCTACGCTGCCCAGTTCGCGCTGAACATCGCCAATGCAGGGGGGCGTAAGGTCTGCGTCCTCCACCCACAGCAGGTTAACGACTTCCAAACTTCGCTTCGCTCCGAAGTGGGCGCGTCTCAGTTCCAGCTGGCCACGGCAGAAATGCTCGCGGCTCGTGGCCCTGGTTTCCGTGGCGTGTGGAATGGGATCGAATTCTGGCAGTCCGACAGTGTAAACACTGCCAATGCCGGTGCCGACTACTGTGGTGCGATGTTCGACACCCGGGCTTTCGCGTACACGTTGGCCCCTGTAGCCCCACTAGTGGGGCTACACATTAACCCTGCTGACGTGCTCCTGGATGCAGGCGTGGCCCTAGTAGAGCGCAGCCGCGATGCTACCAATGGCCAGACTGCGGCAATTTTGAACCTCTATCCCGCAGTGGGCGAGGCGATCGATGGTGCAGGTATCGGCATCGTCACCGACGCATAGTCTGACGCATAGAGCACCGTGAGATTTCCTTTGTGGGACTCTCACGGTGCTCTCTCTTTTTTTGGACAAGGAGATGAAATCATGGCAAAGGCCCAGACACTCAAAGCACCTCAGCGCGTCGTGGACGTGGAGCAGACCACCTCAGGGCTCCCAGTGGGCCGGGGGCAAAAGCCCTCCCCCAAGTTCGTTTATGCCCACTACCCCCGTGGATGGGCATGGGAAGGCCAGGAGTTGGGCTTCCTCCCAGTACTTTCCAAGATCCTGGCTGTGCCAGGGGTAAACGGATGTACCAAAGACGGCAACCTCAACCTGACCCTAGCTCGTGTGGTCGAAAGGGGTGGCACAGTTATTGCCCCTCGTGACCCCCGCCTCGGCGAGTACCAAAACTATGTGTCGTATTATGACACCACCAGGGGTGGCAAGTGGTATGTGGACTGGTGCCAGTCGGCCGAGGTCCTAGCAAGCGGTCAAATCCTCTGGGAAACCCAAGAGTCTGCCGTGCAGCTTAAGGCATTTCGAAAGCACCTTCGGGACGCAGGGATCGTAGAGCCACTTTCGCATGGAGTGTACAGGCTGCTCGAGGAGCAGGCTCGTGCCGTATACGAGTCCATCCTCAGCCGATCCTCACAAAATCCTGCAATGGCCTCCAAGGCCGATGCAGCCCTGCAGAGTCTAACTGAGATGCAGGCAGGGTGGAAAAAGCACAATGAGGATCTGAATAAGACTGCTCCCGCCAAGAAGCCCTTGCGCCGCATCGCAGAGGAGGAGTAAATGGCAAAGCCAGTGCTCACGACCTCCCAACGTGAGGCCCAAATTAGAGGCGCCATTGGCCGTATGACAGGGGAGCTCGTGCAGAGTGGCATGTCTCCAGATCAGGCTAAGGCCAAGGCAATTGAACAGGCGGTCCAGTACGACCGCAAAAACAAGTAAAAGGAGTTCCTATGTCGACTACGCAACGCTTCCCCATTCATCAGCCAGTCCTATTTGCGGCCAATGGAGCCGTCAACGTTGAGACATTGACGGCTGCTCGCACACTGTTGATCAGCGATGCACAAATTCAACACCTAGATCCAGGAGGGGCGTCTCGCGATGTTACCCTTCCCTCGCATGTAGGTTTGGCGGGGGCCTTTTTCGAGATCCTCAATAAGGCGGATGCTGCTGAAGATCTGGTGATCAAGTCGGCTGCTGCTGCGACGATCGTTACGATCTCTCAGAATGAGCGTGCCACAGTCCGTTGCACTGGGGCAGCCTGGGTGCATTGTGGTATCGAGACGATCGCCCTGAGCTAGTTTCTTTTGACACCTAGGTGGCTGATTCCCACCTAGGTGTCCCATGCTGATACCATCCGGTGAGGAGAGCCCATGAGCACCTATAATCCGCAGTTCAGGTTGCCCTACACCCTCACTCGGGCTCAGGACAACACCCTCACCCTAAGGGTGTACCTGGATGGAGGGGCCTCCCTGGTGGTGTTTGACTCAGCCACCGTGTCCGTCTACGATCACCAGGGTGTCGCCATTATTGCGGATGCTGTAGCCACCGTGGCAGTGGGTGGAGTGGTCACCTATGCGATCTCAGCTGCCACCCTCCCCACCACCCTCGCTCTATCCGAGGGTTGGCAGGTCAAGTGGACCTGCACTCTGGATGGTGTGGAGAGCCACTTCACCAACATGGCGATGTTGGTGCTCTCCCAAATCCACCCCACACTCGCATGGGGGGATCTTACGTCCCTCCATAGTGGCCTGGTTAAGCTGCTCCCAGCAGGCTCCACAGCCTTTACTGAGCCATTGGCTAGGGCATGGGAACAGATCTTCAGGAAGCTCCTACGAAATGGGAGACTCCCACACCTGATCCTATCCCCCTATGATCTCACGGATGTACACGAGGCCCTCACCCTGGCCTTGATTTTCAACGATCTCGAAACGTACAGCATGGGCAAGGGTAAGTTTGCCGAAATGGCAACCAAGTATGAGGAGCGCTTTGAAAAGCTTTGGGAGGATCTGCACTTCACTTTTTACGATGGAGATCAAGATGGTCTCCCTGAGGGTGAGGCTGCGGCACGAGGACCAGTCATTTTGACTTGTGGCCCCATCCGCAGGTGGTGGTAAATGGCCCAAATGAGCACCCTCCTAGCTGCGATCGATACCAAGATCACGGCCCTTGGGCTTGTCCAATCCCCCCTGATCATGGATGCTCGAAACATCCCATCCACGGGCCTGGATCGGATGTACAGCCTAGATCTGCAGACCTCAAACACGGGCAAGGATCGGGATAAGTGGGGAGGGCAAATGCGCCTCGCACACACCCTCAAGGTCCGCATGGCTTGTGTGATCCGCCCCACGGATCAGTTTACTTCTCAGAAAGAGGCACTGGATATAGAGGAGGGTGTTATCGGTGTTTTGATGAACCCCTCCAACTTCCCCGCCTATAGGATTGTCTTTACGGGGGCGTCACGGTCCCTGAGCCAGAGCAGAGAGTACATCTTTGTAGAGCTCATTTTCAACATTGAAGGTACATACTTGATCCCTGAAGGGGATTAATCGGAGTTCACCATGGCTTACTCAGCGACAATCACCAAGTCCGAAAGGATCATCCAGGGGATCAAGACCATCGTAGTCTCGGTGATCGAGGCTGAGGCAGCCTCGACTGACGAGTTCGAGATCACCGGTTTACCAGCTGTGGGCAGGATCATGATGTACAATGCCACCCTGATCTCAGGGACGGCCACCACGATTGCCCCAATCATCGGCAGGGCAACAGGGTGGTCCACGAGTACTCAGGATGCTGTTGGTGCTGTTGGTGCCGCAGCAGCATATCAGCACACGACCACGGCAATCCCTTTCGTGTGCTCAGGGAGCCTTTTCATCCGATCCACCTCGGATGCTGCTACTGCAGATGGGGTGATCCATTCTGAGTTTGTCATTGTTGAAGGGCTCGCATAGTGGAGGCCAATGAGGCCATTAAGGATCTAGAGGATCTCATGGAGAATCTAGATGCTATTCTGGATCTCCAGTTGGAGATCTTGGCTCAGGACACCATGACCTATATCTCGGATCGCTGGCCTGTGGACACAGGTCAGTCAAAAGCTGGCTGGTCCATCAGCCAGATTGATGGTGGGTGGTCTGTGGTCAACCCTGTCCCGCACACTCCCTATGTGCATGATGGACTAGCAGAGGATCTCTTTTTTGAGGCCCTCGCTGGATTTGATCTGGAAGGGGTTCTCAATCTCCCCCCAGATTCAAAAACGTGACAACCATGCGGGTTTACGGGTTTTTTGGTAACCAGAAGCACCTGCCTAACTCAGGTGCTTCTGGTTACCAAAATTGATGAAAGTGTAGGTTTGTCCGTT
>Ga0210044_10003199_pt1 | contig 23541 bp, 21 predicted proteins | sample CryGey13umfilter_2_FD_183959 | JGI IMG/M metagenome (GOLD analysis project Ga0210044, IMG submission 183959) | Groundwater microbial communities from aquifer in Utah, USA - Crystal Geyser 4/9/14 3 um filter (SPAdes) (version 2) | ecosystem: Environmental > Aquatic > Deep subsurface >... | reverse complement strand
ATTGTTTCTTGAGAGCGAATCCACCAACCAATATTTTCAACATTATTTTGGAGCAATTTTACTAAAGCCGTTCCCCAACTTCCACCTCCAATAACTGCAATTCTATCTTTTTCAATCATTCAATAATTTTTAAAAGTTAACGATTAATTGCACTATTTTCCCATTTCTCTTAACCAAAATATTGCATTTTGTATCGAGCTTACATTCTTTCAGAGCATCCATATAATCGTAGATATCTTTCACATCTTTTTCCCCGATTTTGGTAATAAAATCGCCTTTAAGGATGCCAGCTTTTGAGCCTGGTTTATCGTCTACCACAGCTTTCACAATTAATCCATCTTCGGCGCTGCCATAGTCGGGCACAATTCCCAAAGTTGGTCCACTTCTATAGTTTTTCGATTCTCCACTTTTAATATTTGCCGCATGAAAGCTTATTAATTTTGAAGAATCTATGCTGTTAATGAGTTGTAAAGAGTAGTTAATAATTTTACTCAATCCATCATAATTAATTTTATTAGCATCATCGGAAGGTTTATGATAATCGTCGTGAATTCCGGTGAAGAAAAACAAAACAGGTATGCTATCGAGGTAAAATGACATCTGGTCGCTACCAGCAATACCAGAAGGGTTTTTAGAAATTTTTAGATTGGCATTTCCTTTTGGGAGAATAGAATCCCATTCATTAGCCGAAGCAGAACCATAAATATAAAGTTCATTTGTTAGGCTATCCAACCGCCCAACCATATCAAAATTGAGCATGCAAAGCACATTCGTTTTAGTGAGTATTTTGCTATTCATGAGTGCTGAGGATCCAAGTAAACCTTTTTCCTCACCTGAAAAAGCTATAAATAAAATATTATATTTCAATGGTTTAGATTTCAATTCACGAGCAATTTCCATTATTGAAGCCACGCCAGAGGCATTGTCATCGGCTCCATTATGTATTGCAGGCCCACAATTACATCTTGAGGTTTCGCCACCAAGCCCAAGATGGTCGTAATGTGCACCTATTACAATATTTTTTGCTGATCCATTATCAATAAATCCCGCAATATTATATGCTTGCTTGTCAATCTTTTGAATTTCTACTTTTAGAGTAACTTCGGCTTCATCAATGCTATTTAAATAAGTTTGCAAGTCGTCTTTTGCAAATATTATAGGTATAGAAGTCTTTCCGTTTTTATTGGAAATTAATTTACGTGGGTCGTTGAAAGAGCTGTCGTTATTCACAAAAATAACTGCTTTTGCTCCAAACTTAGTGGCAAGTTCAATTTTTTTGTCAATATCGGCATATTCGGAAAAGCTGGAATAATTTGCCATGCCACCTGGAACCGAAACTTCCATAATAAATATTTTTCCATCAAGAATTGCATGATTCAGATAATCATTATGACTTGGTTTTGAAGACATTATACCATAGCCAACCTTAACAATTTTAGCACTAATGCTGTCATTTTTTGACTTAGACAGAGGATAGAAACTTGAGTTCGGAAGAAATGATTTACCATTAATTGTTATGCTGGAAGAATTGAAATTTGCACCGTCTTTAAAATCAAAAACTTGATAAAAGGAATTGCCGAAGAAAGGTAATAATCCAATATTTTTGAATTCAGAAACAATAAAATCTCTGGCTTTTATTTCAAAAATACTTCCCGCCTCTCTACCACCAAGAGAATCAGCAGCTAAAACTCCTAAATCGATTTTCAAATTATCTTCTTTTGGTTGAGGAATTTTTTTAAAAGAAGAACAAGCCATTAATAATGAGACAAATACAAATAGGATAAAACTGAAATACTTTGTCATAGAAATTTATTTTCCTCAAGAGGGTTGCAAAAATACAAAATAATATTTTGTAAAAAGCAAAAAGCATAGAAGCGAGATTATTTTAGCCACATTTATATAAATTATAGAAGCTAAAAAACTTGCTTTTCGCATGATTAATAATTAACATTAAATATATTTATATTTATTATAATCTTATTATATTGTATATTAACACTTTATATAAATATTTCTGATTAATATCATATATTCGTATTTATATACGTGATTGTGTCTATATTTGCAATGAACAAACATAATAATTTCAAATTTACAAAATTCGTTGCGCTTATTCTAAATATTATTTTTTGAAATCAAACTCAATCATTTAAAAACATAAATATGTCGAAAGTAGTAGTAATGGGGGCTGGAATATCGGGACATACGGCCGCGCTATATTTAAAACTTGGATTAGGGAAAAGCCATGAAGTAATTATGGTTAGTCCAAATTCAAATTACCAATGGGTTCCATCAAATATTTGGGTTGGTGTTGGTTTAATGACGCCCGACCAAGTGAAATTCAAATTATCGCCAGTGTATAAGCGCAAAGGCATCACTTACAAGCAAGCCATGGCAAAGTCGATACATCCAGAAGGGGATTCAGGTACCAATAAAAGCTACATAACAATTGAGTATGTAGAAGAAGGCAAGCAAGGAGCAATTGAGAATGTAGAATTTGATTATCTTATAAATGCCACTGGACCAAAGCTTAACTTCCCAGGTACTCCAGGACTTGGCCCCGATTTGTTTACGAATTCGGTATGCACATACGATCATGCATTAAATTCGTGGCACAATCTTGAAAAGTCGTTACAGAAAATGGAAAAAGGCGAACATCAAACATTCCTTATCGGTGTAGGACATCCAATGGCAACCTGCCAAGGTGCAGCATTTGAATATGCATTAAATATTGCATTCGAAATAGATAAGAGAAAGCTAAGCCATTTAGCTGATATTATCTGGATATCAAATGAATATGAGCTTGGCGATTTTGGAATGGGTGGAGCTTATGTTAAGCGTGGCGGTTACATCACTCCTACTAAAGTTTTCACCGAATCTATTCTTGCGGAATATGGAATTCGTTGGATAAAAAGAGCTGGGGTAAGTAAAGTAGAAGATGGCAAAGCATATTACGAATTACTCGATGGAACATATCATGAGCAGGAGTTTGATTTTGCTATGCTTATACCTGGTTTTGCTGGAGTTCAAATAAAAGCATTCAATAAAACCGAAGAAGACATTACAGCCAATGTTTTTGCAGCAAATGGAATGATGAAAGTTGATGCAGATTATTCGCCAAAAGCTTATGCAGATTGGAAAGCCGAAGATTGGCCTACGATTTATCAGAATCCAAGTTATCATAATTTATATGCTTCAGGAATAGCATTTGCGCCTCCGCATACAATGTCGAAACCTATGGAAAGTCCAAATGGGACAAAGATTTTCCCAACTCCACCACGAACTGGAATGCCCTCAGGAGTTATTGGAAAAATTGTGGCTCAGAATATTATTCACAGAATAAAAACTGGCAAAACTGACCATCCACATAAAGCATCTATGGCACGAATGGGTGCAGCATGCATTGTTTCTGCTGGTTACGGAATTACGAAAGGACAAGCAGCCACTATGACGGTTTCGCCAATTGTGCCTGATTGGAACAAATATCCAAAATATGGACGTGATATCGACAAAACCGTTGGTTTAGTTGGTCTTGCAGGCCATTGGATGAAACTTTTTATGCATTATATGTTTTTATACAAAGCAAAAGCACGATTTGGTTGGTCAATAATTCCAGAATAATAACATTAAAAATCTAAAATATTATGGCATCAATACACGAAAGACTTAAGAATAAACCTTATACAGAATATTCATTTGCAACTCGGCCTTCAAAAGCCACACTTTTTTGGAGGCGTAACTTCATAAAGCAAATATTTTTATTTTTTAAACTAAACTTGAAAATAATGAGAATAGTTGTTGGGGGGCACTCCTAAACTTTTATATATAAATGAAAAACATGGCTGTCTCAATTTTGAGACGGCCTTTTTTTATAATTATTATTGATATAATTTATTGAAATGAAAAGATAAATTTATATCAAAATGCTAATTATCAATATATTTAAGCGATGCCAATAAATGAAATAAAAGTGTATTTTTACATATTGAATTCAAATAGTATTATTTGATTGTATGTAGAAATCTTAAATATTTTCATATCTTAAATTTATTGAATGATTAAATCTATGACAGGATTCGGCAAAGCTGAATTTTTAAATTCTGAAAAAAGAATTTCCGTTGAAATAAAATCGCTTAACAGCAAGCAAGCTGATATTGGTATAAGAATGCCAAATATTTACAATGAAAAAGAAATTGAAATTCGCTCCCTAATTACAAAAGAACTCGGTAGAGGCAAAATATATTTACAGATAAATGTTGAAAATTTAGGAAATATACCTCCAGTAGAAATCAATAAAGCCTTGGCAATAAGATATATTGATGAGCTCAAGGAAATAGAAAATTTGTGTGGAATTGGAAATAAAACAGACTATATTTCTGTTATTTCGCGAATGCCAGATATAGTTAAATCAAAAAACGATACTTTGGGAGAAGATGAATTTAAAACCCTTATAGATATTTTAAAAATAGCCATTAAAAATGCCGATACTTTTAGGATAGAAGAAGGCGATATTTTATACCATGATTTCAAAAACAGAATAAACATTATTTTGAATCTTCTGGAAGATATAATACCTTATGAAAATGATAGGATTACAAAAATAAGAGAAAGAATTGAATCTGAACTGAACAATTTTAGCGATGATATTTCAATCGACAAAAACAGATTTGAGCAAGAGTTAATCTTTTACCTTGAAAAGTTAGATGTAACGGAAGAAAAGGTAAGACTCAAAAAACATTGCGAATATTTTATGCAAACTATTGACAATGACGATATTGAAAAAGGTAAGCTCTTAGCTTTTATAAGCCAAGAAATTGGAAGAGAAATAAATACACTTGGCTCAAAAGCAAATGACTCGAATATTCAAAAGATAGTAGTGCAGATGAAAGATGAGCTTGAAAAAATTAAAGAACAAATGTTGAATATTTTGTAATGTTAGCAGGAAAAATCATAATACTTTCGGCTCCCTCAGGCTCTGGCAAAACCACCATAGTGCGGGAAGTTTTGAAAACAAATTTATCTTTAGAATTTTCGATTTCCGCTACGAGTCGTAAAGCAAGAGATTATGAAATTAATGGCAAAGATTATTATTTTATCGGCCCTTCTGAATTTAGAGAAAAAATAAAAACCGATGATTTTTTAGAGTGGCAAGAAGTTTATAAAGATCAATATTATGGAACTTTAAAATCTGAAATTGAACGTATCACCAACTCTGGAGCAAATGTAATTGTTGATATTGATGTCTTTGGTGGCATTAATATGAAAAACATTTACAAGCAGAAAGCACTCTCAATATTTATTATGCCTCCTTCAATTGGCGAGCTAAAAATTAGATTACAGAAAAGGGGAACGGAAAGTGAAACGAGTTTGAAAAAGAGATTGGATAAAGCTGGATTAGAAATAAATGTAGCCGACAAATTTGATAAAATTGTAATAAATAATGATTTAAATTTAGCAGTAAACCAATGTATTAGACTAATAAATGAATTTATAAGCAATTCTTGAAACAAATAAATTTACTCTAAAATTCCGCTTGCCGAAAATCGAATTAACATAGAAATATAAATGATAATAAAGCAAATAAAATGGAGGGAAAGAAAAAGATAGGATTGTTTTTTGGATCATTTAATCCCATCCATATTGGGCATTTGATTATTGCCAATTTCTTTGTGGAAAACTCCAATTTAAATGAGGTTTGGTTTATCATTTCACCACAAAATCCCTTTAAAAATAAAGAAAGTTTGCTTGACGACCGACAGAGATTTTACATGGTTCAGCTTGCTGTGGAAGATAATTCAAAGTTCAAGGCATCAAATATTGAATTCCATTTAGAGAAGCCATCATATACAATATTTACGCTGGCAGTTTTAGCAGAAAAGTATCCAAATTTCGATTTTGTTTTGCTTGTTGGAAGCGACAATTTGGAAAACTTTGGAAAATGGAAAAATTATGAAGACATACTATCTAATCATCAGATTTTTGTTTATCGTCGACCAGGGTCAAAAAATTCGGAATTTGATGAGCACGCCAACGTTAAATTTTTTGATGCTCCACTGATGCAAATTTCATCAAGTTATATACGTAAGCAGATAAAAGCTAAGAGAAGTGTAGAGTATTTGTTGCCGCCAAAAGTATTTGATTACATTTCAGAAATGCATTTATACATTTAAAATGAGCTAATGAATCCAACTTTGGGGGTTTAGAGGAGTGTTAGTTTTTGAGCTCCATAATTCAAAATGCAAAATAGTTTCTCCGCTTTCTTTGTTAGTGCCCACTCTACCAATATTTTGTTTGGTTTTCACATTACTTCCCTCAGAAACAGTTACTTCTGTAAGGTTGCTATAAACGGTGAAATAGCTTCCATGTTGAATAATTACAGCCATAAACTTAGGCAATTGCAATACTGAAACAACTTTTCCTTCAAAAACTGTTCTGGCCATAGCGCCTTTTTCGCATCTTATGTCGATGCCTTTATTGTCGATATTAATACTTAAAGTAGGATGCTGTTGAAGACCAAATTTTCCTACCAATTGTCCTCTCTCTGATGGCCAAGGCAATTTACCTTTGTTGTCGATAAAGTTCTGAGAAAGCGCAGATTCTTGACTTGTTAAGGGGACCACTTTGCCACTTTTCACATCTACTTTGTTTATTTTCTTGGCAATAGTCTTTTTTATTTCTTGGTTAAGTCTATCCCATTCGTTTTTCTGAGCAGCCAATTCTTTTCGCAGTTCAAGTTCTTTTTGAGAGAAACTCTTCACTTTTTGTTGCTTAATATTCTTGTCATTTACTAATGATTCAGCCTCAACTTTCTTGGAAACCATAAGGTTAAGTCTATCATTTTTAGATTTTTGCAGTTCTGATATTCCTCTACGCAAATCCATTTCTTTTTTTGAAATTTTTTCAGCTTTCTCGCGTCTGAATTCGTTAATCTCCTGCAAATATTTAACACGATTGAAAGCCTGATAAAAATCCTCAGATGCTAAGATAAACATCCACTGATCGTACTGGTTGCTCGACTTATAAGATTGGTAAATTAAATTTCCATATTCCAATTTTAGTTTTTTCAATTGCTCTTCCAAACTTTTAGTTTCTCTGCTTAACTTCACTATACTGGATTCGGTTTGAACAATTTCAGTATTAAGAACAACAATCAAATTGGCTCTATTTTTAATCTGACTATTTAAGAGGGATATTTCGTTTATGGAATTTCGCTTCAAATTTTTGGTCTCATTGAGGAGTTTTTTTGTATATTGAATTTTTGCCTCAATTTTTTTCTTTGAATCTTCAAGCTTGGATTTATCTTGAGCAAGTAATGGATTAAATATCAGTATATTTACCAACACTAACAATATAAAACGATATAATTTTTGCGCTTTCAAATTCAGAATATCTTTTAATAATTTGCCGAAAGTAGTAAAGTCTAAATGATGGCTAACCTTAATATTATGGATTAATAAACAACGATTTGTTAATTAGTCTTAGTATATTTTGCTGGAACAGTAAAAGGGAAAACTGTTGGCTTATCTTTTATTATTTTAGTAAATTTGAAGGTCAATTTTATATTCTTTACACCAACAAATTCAAATTCTACCGATGCCGGCATTAGGCCACTGACATCTTGAAAATCGGAATAAGTTGCTGTCATTTTTTTATTTAGGTTTTTTGGTTGTTTTAAGTTTTGTGACAATATTCTGTTATTAACTTTATCTGTTACAATTCTTTGTATCAATACTTTAGTAAGATCTTCATCGTTTTTAATATATTTTTTTAGTTTACGACGACCAACAGTATTTAGCACATATTCAGTATTATTACTTTGTAAGTCGAACTTATCAGTTTCGTAATAAGGAATATCATTTCCAACCAAAAGAGCTTGAAGCATATCAAAATCCACATCAGTATTTAGTTTATCATTGATGAAACCAACATTAGAAACAAAGTAGGTTTTGTCTATTCTGTTGAGTAGTTTTATGGAGTCGGGGGTTACTGTAATTCTTGCAACTTCAAAATTCATGACGGTAAGGCTACACCATATCAAGCTATCTTTTCTTATTCTAAATTGCCCTGAGAAATTCTGCTCGCTTTCATCAACTTTATATATACCCGAAAATTTGCCTGTTAGCCATTCATATTTATATTCAGCATTTTTCATTAAAGCAAAAACGCTGTCAACTTGAGAAATTTTAACTGGAGGAGTTATTACTACCGCTACTTGTTTTGTACTTTTACAAGCAGCAATAAAAAGCACTAAAGCCAAAAGTAGGAGATGTATTTTATTTATAATTAATTTATTCATTATCATTTTTTTATCTGGCTTTTAATAAATATTCTTTAGCTTCCATTGTTTTACCTTGGGCATTAAGAATATCACCAAGAAGCTGATTGTAGATTTTATCATTTGGTAAAATATCTACTGCGCTTTTTGCCCATTTAAAAGCTTCATCAAATTGCTTATCAAAATATAAGACCTTGGCATACAAATAAATATATTCCGTTTGACCTTGATTTAGTTCTAAAGCTTTTTTCGACATTTCAAGAGCTTCAGCCCTATTTCCATTGATTAATATTATATGAAGCGAATATGATTTCAATGCTTGACTATAATTAGCGTCCACCATTAGAGCTTTTTGAAAAGCAATGTCAGCCTCCTCAAAATGCTTTAATGAATCGCGAACTTCACCCAAGAAAGTATAAAACTCTAATTTCTGTTGGTCTTTGTAAATAAAACTTAATCCTCTGTTGAGTGAAGCTTCTGCAGCCTCATATCTACTGAGATTGAAGTTTGCTTTGGCATTGAAAAAGTAAATAATTGGATATTGTGGAAAAATCATCAAGGCTCTTTCACTATGATTTTTCATTGCAGAATAATCATTCAACTCTCTATCAATCAATATCAATTGCTCCCAGAAAAGATATTTTGTAGAATCTATTTTAATTACCTTTTCGTAAGCATCCTTTGCTTGAACCCAGTTTTTGCTTTTACTGAAGTTGTCGCCATTCAATGCCAAAACTATTGGATCATTTGGATGAGCAATATTCAACAAGTTAAGCAGAGTATCACCTTTTTGCTTCAAAGAGATATCATCCTTATTTTGCTCAACAATTGCATATAATTTGGCCATAATTGCAACTTTGGAAAACACATCCAAATTTATATTAGCGAAAGCAGTTTTCATCTCAGCAAAAGATTTCTCTTTATTGCCAATTGAATAGTAATAATTTGCCAACACCAAATGCACTTTGCCGTCCTGTGGATCCAATTCCAAAATTTTATCATAATATTTTATGGCATTTTTGGTATCTCCTTTGGCCATATATATATCGGCAGCCATTCCATACAACCTTTTTTCATCAGGATTATGAGATATTGCTATATCAAGCTCTTTTAAGGCATTTTGATAATCGCCTTTTTTGTAAAGAATATTTTTTCTTTGCAAGAGCACTTCTTCATTATAGCCAAATTTTTTCTCAATATTACGATAAGTTTCTATGGCATTATCATAATCTTCTGCCTTCAAATAAGAATTTACAAGCCTATAATAATTTTGGATATCTGTTGGATATTTTTTGACCAGCTTTTTATCCACGGCAGCAGCATTTTTAAAATCGCCAGCATTAACATACAAGGTTGATAAATTTACCATATACCAACGGTTTTCTGGTGAAATTTTCAATGCTTTTTCGGCATAAGAAATTGCTGCGTTTATTTCTGCTTTTGGTAGCAATTTCGACAATTCATAAAAAGCAGCATGGTTATATTCATCTTTAGAAATCAACTTTTTTAAAATATCTATAGCTTCGGCTAAATCTCCCTTAAATTCTGCACGTTTAGCGTCGATAAAAAGGGAAGTATTATGATAATATTGCGATTGAGATAATTTATTTTCAGAAGAGGTATTTACATTATTAGTCGTTTTGCACGAAAGCATAATCACTGTCATAACAAATGACAGCGCCAAAATCCATTTATTTATATTTCTAAAATTCAATTATTTAGGTTAAAGTTGTGTAATCACCTATGCTGACGCTGTTCATTTGTCCGTGGTATTTTACAAAATCTCCAATCATAGAATTATCTAAAACCGCATTGCTAATTTCGCAATTTGTCTGAATTATAGAGTTGCCAATAACCGAATTTTTAATTTCTGTATTTCTACCCACAGAAACAAAAGGGCCAACAATACAATTTTCCAAAATTACATTTTCGCCAATAAAGCATGGTTTTATAATTACTGAGTTGATAATTTTAGAAGAATCCGCCACCAGTTTTTCGATTCCATTGTTTGCTAATATTCTTTGATTTGTATAAACAGTTGCGTCTTTATTTCCACAGTCGAGCCACTCTTGCACCGCGCCAGAATAGAATTTCATTCCCTTCACTTTCATATTTTCCAAAGCATCGGTAAGTTGAAATTCGCCTCCTTTAGAAATGTTATTATCCATAAGATATTGAAGTTCAGCCATTAAATTCTTACCATCTTTAAAATAGTAAATGCCAATGATAGCTTCATTAGAAACAAAGTCTTTAGGTTTTTCAACAAAGTCGGTAATCACACCATTTAAATTTTTTTTCACCACGCCGAAGGCATAAGGGTTATCAACCTTATGAACCCAAATTATTCCGTCTTTACTTGTATCTAACTTGAAATCGGCTTTAAAAAGTGTATCGGCAAAAGCAACAATAACTTTCCCATCGAGCGATGGAGCAGCGCAAGAGATTGCATGAGCAGTCCCCAAAGCCTCTTCTTGATAGTAAATCTTTCCTTTTGCCCCAAGATTCTCGGCAATTTTTAATAAGTCATTTTCGACTTCTTTTCCAAAATCGCCAATTATAAACCCAATTTCATCTATATGTTCATCTGAAACCGCTACAATTTCTTCTGCAAGCCTCATCACTATTGGTTTTCCAGCGATTCTGATTAATGGTTTTGGAACGGTAAGGGTGTGAGGTCTCATCCTTTTTCCCATGCCAGCCATTGGTATTATTAATTTCATAAATCTTTGTAGATAAAATTATTTTAAACTATTTATATTCCAGTATGTCCGAAGCCCCCAGCGCCTCTTTCGGTTTCATTTAGTTCGCCAACTTCCACCCATTCAGCTTGTTGATGTGCAGCAATAATCATCTGAGCAATGCGGTCGCCATGATTTATTACAAATTCCTCATCAGACAAATTGATAAGAATAACCATAATTTCTCCACGATAATCGGCATCGATAGTTCCAGGAGTATTAAGAACGGTAATTCCATTTTTTATTGCCAATCCGCTGCGAGGTCTAACTTGAGCTTCATAGCCAATAGGCAATTCCATAAACAAACCAGTAGGAATTAATTTTCTTTCTAATGGTTTTAGCACTACAGCCTCCGAAAGATTTGCTTTCAAATCAATGCCAGCCGAAGCAGCAGTGGCATAATGCGGTAAAGGGTTTTGGGATTTATTTACAATTCTGATTTTCATAGTATTAATAAACATTGCTATTGGCGGCAAAAATACTCAATTTTATGATTTAAAAAATGATGAATTTGAGGGTAGAATATTGCTAATGTAGAGCTTAATTTTTTTAATAACATTTTACTGAAACAAAATCAAGGATTACTTTTTCTGTTTTTTTACTGAATATCCAAAATGGCCAATAAGTTTTCCAAGTTCGTAATATTTCCCATGAGAATAGGCAATTAAGCCAGCTTTTTGCATATCAAAAACGCCAGTTTCTGGGTTTAGGAATTTATCATCGGCTTGCACTGCAACTACCTCGGCGAGGAACATATCATGAGTACCCAGAGGAATTATCTGAGTAATTTTACACTCAATATTAACAGGCGATTCCATAATAATTGGAGATTTTACAATTGATGACTTGCCATAAGTAAGAGATGTTTCCTTGGCTTTATCATAATCTTTACCCGATTTTACACCATTCCAGTCGGTAGCAAAAGCAAGCTCTTTGGTAGTGAGATTAATGACAAAATCGCCAGTATTTTTTAATATATTATAAGAATGTCGAGAAGGTCGAACTGAAATATAAACCATTGGTGGATTAGTATTTACTGTTCCGGTCCAAGCGATGGTGATTATATTATATTCATCAGGATTATGCCCACACGACACCATTATTGCTGGTAAAGGGTAGAGCATGGTTCCAGGTTTCCATAGTATTTTTGCCATTTTTTTAAATTGAATGGTTGTAATTTAACAAACTCTATATAAAATTTTTTGCGGCATTAAAAATCCCATCTGCATCAAATCCACACTGAGCATAAAGCTCTTCTGGACTTCCGTGTTCTATAAATTTGTCAGGAATTCCCAAAATCAAAATTTTCGTGTGGTAGGAATGTTCATTAGCAAAGTCATTAAGCATACTTCCCAATCCTCCGAGTTTTGTTCCATTTTCAACGGAGATAATCTTATTATGCTTAGAGAAAATATCATGCAAGAGCTCGGTGTCGTAAGGTTTCAAAAATCTAATATTTACATGAGTTGCCTTAATACCAATTCCATCAAGTCGATTACAAGCATCAACGGCAAAATTCCCTACATGACCTATAGTTATGATAGCCAAATCATTGCCTGTGCGCAGCAATTCAGCTTTACCAATTTCTAACTTTGTAAATTCGCTTCTCCATTGAGGCATAACTCCATTTCCACGAGGATATCTGATGGCAAAAGGAGGAAAATTCTCGAGCTGTGCGGTGTAAAGAAGATTGCGCAATTCTCTTTCGTTCATAGCTTCAGAAACTATCATATTTGGTAAAATTCGCAGATAAGCCAAATCAAAAACGCCATGATGTGTAGGGCCATCGGCACCAACTAATCCACCGCGGTCGATACAAAAAACTACTGGCAAATTTTGCAATGCCACATCATGAATCACCTGATCGTAAGCTCTTTGCAGAAATGTGGAATAAATTGTACAATAAGGTTTCATTCCAGAAGCAGCCAATCCAGCAGAAAATGTAACAGCATGTTGTTCGGCAATGCCAACATCAAAAACTCTGTTTGGCATAGCTTTTTTCATAATTGTGAGCGAACTTCCGCTAAGCATAGCTGGAGATACGGCCACAATTTTATCGTTAAGTTTTGCTAACTCCAATACTGTTTCGCCAAAGACATCTTGATATTTTGGTGGGCAAGGCGACTTTGAGTTGCTCTTGATTAATTCACCAGTTTCTTTATCGAAATGCCCTGGTGCATGAAAAATTGTTTGGTCAAGTTCGGCTCTTTTAAAACCTTTACCTTTTTTTGTGATAATATGCAGTAGTTTAGGTCCTTGAATTTCCTTGAGGCTTCTAAATATTTTCACTAATCGCTCAACATCATGCCCATCAACAGGGCCAAAGTATCTCATGTTTAGCGATTCCATATAGTCGCTGCGTTTGAGAAAGATATTTTTTACTGCCTGCGACATTTTCGAAACAATTTTCAAGGGTGTAGGCCCCGATTTACCAAACACCGACAAGGCAAAATATGTCTTATCTTTCAATCTATTATATGTCTTTGAAGTTGTTACATCTAAAAGAAATTCTTTTAGAGACCCAACACCTCTGTCGATAGACATATTATTATCGTTAAGAATCACCAGAATATCAGAATTTGAAACGCCAGCATTATTAAGGCCTTCGAAAGCTTCACCGGCACTGAGTGCTCCGTCGCCAATAATTGCTACATGATGTCTTTTCATTTCGCCTTTAAGGCTGGAAGCTATTGACATTCCCAAAGCGGCAGAAATGGATGTTGACGAATGTCCCACGCCAAAAGCATCATAAACACTTTCCGAAATTTTAGGGAAACCACTGATTCCATTTTTCTTTCTGTTGGTAACAAAACTATCGCGTCTCCCTGTTAGAATTTTATGAGCATAAGCTTGATGCCCAACATCCCAAACGAGCTTATCGTAAGGAGTTTCATAGATATAATGAAGTGCCACAGTGAGCTCAACAACGCCTAAACTTGCTCCAAAATGTCCTGGATTATCTGATAGAGTATCAATAATATATTCCCTTATTTCTTGGCATAATGCAGGTAATTGATTTTCATCCAGTTTTTTTAAGTCTGCTGGTGAGTCAATTTTGCTTAATAATGATCCTATATGAAATTTAGTATTATCGCTCATAATCTGAGTCGCAAAATTAATTAAATATATATTTCAATAAATCATTGAAAACAGCAAAAACCATCAGAGCAATGAGTATCACCATGCCAACAATTTGGGAGCGTTCCATAAATTTTTCGGAAAGTTGACGGCGAGTAATAGCTTCCCAAGAGAGAAACATAACATGGCCACCATCGAGAGCTGGGATAGGAAGCAAGTTCATGAAGGCCAAAATAAATGAAATCATGCCAGTGAGGTACCAGAAGCGGGGCCAAATCCAAATACCGCCATAAATATTTGCGATACCGATAGGACCTTGCAATGATTCAGAAGCTTTAACTTCTCCGCTAAATATTCGGCCCATCCCCTTAATATTGGCATAAAGAATTCCAATTCCATCTTTCCAACCATATTTAAGTCCTTCGGCAAAATTATATTTTTCCTGCTTGTATGGTGGATTTGATGCCACCAAACCAACATATCCCAAGCTATCTACCAAAACATCAAACTTCAAGGTGTCCATATTTCTTATGGCAACTACCTGCATTACAGAGCCTTTATTATGTTGAGTTGTTTCTTTAAAATCGCCAAAAGAATTAATTTCAAATCCAGCGGCGTTAATAATTTTATCATTTTTTCTTACTCCAGCATTAGCGGCATTGCTATTTGGCAGCACGCTATCTACAACAAAAGCAAAGTTGTCGGGTTCAATAAAAAGCCCTCTACTTTCTTTACCAAATTTTTTATAGAAAGTGTCTGGAATTATAATATTAACTTTTTCGCCATTTCTATCAATAGTAATTTTAGACCCCATAAGAGTAAGTGGTGTAGCAATATCTTTAAATCTGTCTAACTTTTTACCATCAATAGAAACTATTTTATCTCCTGTTTTAAAGCCAACCATTTTTCCCAAGTCATAAGCATAAATTCCATTTTCAATAGCTTGCGCTGGCAGATATTGTTTTTCGTAATGTAAAGTAATGAAAGTGAATATAATAACTCCAAGAATAAAGTTCATGATAACGCCACCAAGCATCACAATAAGTCTTTGCCAAGCTGGTTTAGATCGAAATTCCCATGGCTGCATTGGTTGTTTGAGAGCTTCCTTGTCCATACTTTCGTCAATCATTCCAGCTATTTTTACATATCCACCTAAAGGGAGCCATCCTACGCCATACTCGGTATCACCCTTTTTGAAAGAGAAAAACTTAAAATTCCAAGCATCAAAAAACAGAAAAAATTTCTCTACTCTAATACCAAAAGCTCTTGCGGCCATGAAATGTCCTAATTCGTGAAGTGTAACTATTATCGACAAACCAACAATAAGTTGGGCTGCCATTATTAATCCTGTCATAATGTTATTTAATTTGTTCTAAAACTTTTTGTCTTGTTAGCTCATCGGTAAGGAAATAATCCTGTAAAGATGGCGATTTAATGAACTCTATTTTGGCCATTGCAGCTTCAATAATTTCTGATATTTGTAAGAAACTTATCCTTTCGTTAAGAAAAGCTTCCACCGCAATTTCGTTGGCAGCATTAATAACGCAAGGCATATTGCCACCCTTTATCATAGCTTCATTGGCAATTGCAAGAGTACGAAAAATATTGGTATCAGCTTTTTCAAAATTCAAACTCGGATATTGTGCAAAATCGAATTTAGGAAAACTATTTTTTATTCTAAATGGGTAAGTCATTGCATATTGAATTGGGACTTTCATATCAGGCAAGCCCAATTGAGCTTTTATGGAGCCATCTTCAAATTGAACCAGTGAATGAATGATGGACTGAGGATGTATAACTACTTCTACTTGATGTGGTTGCACACCGAAAAGCCACTTAGCTTCAATCATTTCAAAGCCCTTGTTCATTAAAGTTGCCGAGTCGATAGAAATTTTTTTACCCATGCTCCAGTTTGGGTGATTAAGCGCCTGAGCCACAGTTACATTTTGGAGATATTCTTTGTTTTTTCCTATGAATGGGCCACCAGAAGCTGTAAGAATTATCTTATCTATGGGATTTTCAAACTCGCCAGCTAAGCATTGGAAAATTGCCGAGTGTTCGGAATCTACAGGGATAACTTTTGCTTTATATTTTTTTGATTTTTCGACCATAAATTCACCAGCAACCACAAAAGTTTCTTTATTGGCAATGGCAATATTTTTCCCAAATTCTATGGCTCTGATGGTAGGTGGTAAAGCAGCAAAACCAACTATTGCCATCATAATAAGGTCGATGGTTTCCATTTCAACAATCTGCTCTATGGCTTTTTTTCCTGCGTAAACTTTTATATCGCTTTTTGAGAGAGCATCAGCAACTTTTTTATATTGGCTTTCATCTTCAATAACTACCGCATTAGGCTGAAATTCAATAGATTGTTGTATTAACAAATTGGCGTTTTTGCAAGCTGTGAGCACTTCTACAATAAAAATCTCTTTATGTTCTCTTATGACTTCCAAAGTTTGTGTGCCTATGGAACCCGTAGAACCTAAAATTGCAATGCGTTTTTTCATTAAAAAAAATTAATTTAATCGGCGGCAAAGTACCTAAAATTATTGCCTTAATTTACGTAATAATTGTTAATCTCCAAATTTGAAAAGTCGCCATTATTCAAAAGTAATAAAATCAGCAGGGTTTACTGTGTTGGCGTTGTACCAGAGCTCGAAATGTAAATGAGGACCAGAGGTCATTTCACCAGTATTTCCAATAATGGCAATGGGGCTGCCAGCCTTTACATAGTCTCCTTCTTTTTTTAGCAATGCTGAGCAATGCTTATAAACCGAAATCAAATTTGATTGGTGCTGAATTGCAATTACATAGCCTGTTTCAAATGTCCATAAAGAGAAAATTACCATGCCATCGAGAGTAGCTTTAATGGCTTTATCTTTTTCGCCAGCAACATCAATTCCATAATGCTTGTTATAAATATTGAAACCATTTGTAACAATACCTCTTAGCGGTGTAAAAAAGATAAACGACTCTAAACCTTTTTGGTTTTGCTTGTCGGGATAATAAATCAAATCGTACTGCTCTTTGTTGTCCCATTCATCTCTCAACAATGAATCTTCTTTTGAATGTTTGATTGTAATACCTTTATAATCAACATTTTTATTTTTTTTGAGCATCAAAGTATCGTTTCCTTTCATAGGTTTTCCCATCAATATAGTTTCTTTCAGATTTTGCAAATATAAATCTCTATCATTGATGGCGATTTCAAGGGAATCAATTCTGGCATTATTTAAATATACTTGTTTTATCTGCTCCACACTTGCAAAACCGGGAATATATTCCTTCAAAGATGTAACTGAAATTATAAATATGGTAAAAACTATTGTGATGAAAGTAATGAAGCCAAGGAGTATGATTACATTTAGCCTCGAGAGTCTGAAATTGACTTCCTCTTTCAAGGTTGATTCATTCATTATCACCAACTTATACTTATATTTTAAGTGGGCATAGAATCGTTTTAAAACTGGCTGATTATCTTTGGCTACTTTCATTTAATTCTAAAGAATAAGGCGGCAAAGATAATATAAAGTTTTGGAAAATAATTTTTTGGGATGGTAAATCAAGAGCAAGATGCTTTTGTTTGAGTTATCGACTCCAAAACAAAATTTATGTTTTTGTTTTCTTCTGCATGACTCCCTACACTTTAGCAATAAACCCAAGCCTTACCGGGCAAAGTTAAAATGTAAGTAAACAGTATTTAAAGAATATTAAAAAAAAAAATTTGCATTCATTGCTTCTATAAGCTTGGACTTTATGTAATTTAAATAATTTACTATCGGATATCCAAAGGCTTATGAAGAAGTAAATAATTACATTAAAGCATTGTATTTCAATAATTAATGACCTCTTAGAATTTTTGGGAAAGAAAAATATTGACACAATAGCTGCCTCGGCTGATATGTTGGCTGGCAACTTAATCCCACCGCAAAAAAGGCACATTTGGTTTTTGCCGACACGCAATCCATTGCTACAAAAAAACCAAAAGAGTCTCTTTTTATCCAACACACTTAAAGTGTTTTTATCAAATTAATGGGATATATTTATCAATAAAGATTACTTTTGACGACTAATATTATTTTGGATATGAATAGAATACAAGGAAGTATTAGAAGAAGTAAAACCACAAGACTTAATAATAGATAAAAAATGACAAGCACGATACAAAGAGCTGAACTGCAAAACAAAATATGGAAAATAGCTAACGATGTTCGTGGCTCGGTGGATGGATGGGACTTTAAGCAGTTTGTGCTGGGAGCTCTTTTCTATCGTTTTATTAGCGAAAACTTCATTAATTACATTGAAGGTGGTGATAAAAGCGTTGACTATGCAAACTATCCAGATGATAAAATCAGTCCCGAAATAAAAGATGATGCCATTAAAACCAAAGGTTACTTCATTTATCCCAGTCAACTTTTTGTTAATGTTGCCAAAAAAGCTAATACCAATCAAAACCTAAACACAGACTTAAAAGCCATTTTTGACGCTATTGAAAGCTCTGCAAATGCTTATCCATCCGAACCAGATATAAAAGGATTGTTTGCCGATTTTGATACCACCAGCACACGTCTTGGTAATACCGTTGAAGCCAAAAACGCTCGTTTAGCATCCGTATTGAAAGGTGTTGAAGAACTAAACTTTGGAAATTTTGAAGACAATCAAATTGACCTTTTTGGCGATGCCTATGAGTTTCTTATTTCTAATTATGCCGCCAACGCAGGAAAATCGGGTGGTGAGTTTTTTACGCCACAGCACGTATCAAAACTCATTGCTCAACTTGCAATGCACAAGCAGACAGCTGTAAATAAAATTTATGACCCTGCTTGTGGTTCAGGCTCTTTGCTTCTGCAAGCCAAAAAGCATTTCGACAATCATATTATTGAAGAAGGCTTTTATGGGCAGGAGGTAAACCATACCACTTATAACCTTGCGCGTATGAACATGTTTTTGCACAACATTAACTACGACAAGTTTAATATTACCCTTGGCGATACGCTCCGCAATCCACGCTATGGCGATGAAAAACCTTTTGATGCCATCGTTTCTAATCCTCCATACTCTATCAATTGGATAGGCGATGGCGACCCAACGCTCATTAATGATGACCGTTTTGCCCCTGCCGGTGTTTTGGCTCCTAAATCGAAAGCCGATTTTGCTTTTGTGTTACACGCCCTAAGTTATCTATCTGGTAAAGGCAGGGCAGCTATTGTTTGTTTCCCTGGTATCTTTTATCGCAGTGGTGCAGAACAAAAAATTAGGAAGTATTTAGTGGATAACAACTTTGTAGAAACCATTATCTCATTAGCACCAAACTTGTTTTTTGGCACCTCAATTTCCGTAACCATTCTGGTGCTTTCAAAACATAAAACCGAAAATAAAACGCAGTTTATTGATGCGAGTGGCGAAGATTTCTTTAAAAAAGTAACCAATAACAATGTGCTTAAAGACAAACACATTGAAAAGATTATGGAAATATTCGATAGCAAAGCAGATGTGGCGTATGTGGCTAAGACTATCGACAACACTAAAATTGCCGAAAACGATTATAATCTATCCGTGAGTTCGTACATAGAAGCAAAAGATAATAGGGAGCGGGTGGATATTGTAAAACTAAATGCCGAAATTGCCGAAACGGTAACTAAAATAGATAAGTTGCGTGTAGATATTGATGCCATTATAAACGAGATTGAAAGTTAAACGATGAGCAAAGAAATAAGCATAAAAAAAGAAGAATACGAAAGTATTTTAAAACAAGCAGTAGCACATATTCGCACCGCCCGAATCATAGTTGCCAAACAAATAAATAGTGCCACACAATCGGTTTATTGGAATCTTGGTAAATTGATTTTTGAAAAACAACTTACCGAAGGCTACGGTAGTGCCGTGGTTCAGCAACTTTCTATCGACCTCAAAAAAGAATTTCCCGATATGGGGGTGTCGCCTCGCAATTTGTGGAATATGAAACTGTTTTATGAGCGTTATCATCAAGCAGACCAAAAACTGCTACAGCTTGTAGCAGAATTGCCGTGGGGGCATAACTTATTGTTAATCAACAAAGTTCAGTCGCTTGACGCGGTACTTTTTTATGCCAACGAAGCCTTAACCAAAGGCTGGAGCAGAGACTGGTTGCTCAATGCCATCAAAATGAATAGTTTTAGCCATAATCGAACACAAATAAAATCGAACAATTTTAATGAAACACTTCCTATCATAGATGCAGACTATGCCAACGAAGTGTTTAAAGACCGTTATAATCTTGGCTTTTTGGGTATTACGGAAAAAATAAAAGAAACGGAATTGGAAAAACGATTAGTAGAAAAAATTAAATTATTTCTGCTGGAATTGGGTAAAGGTTTTTCGTTCATCGGCAACCAACACCGCTTAGAATACAACAACAAAGAGTATTTTGTAGATATGCTTTTTTTTCATCGAGGTTTGCAAAGTTTGATAGCTATAGAATTAAAAATAGGAAGTTTTAAAGCCGAATATGTTGGCAAAATGAATGTTTACTTGTCCTTGCTCGATAAGCTGGAAAAGGGCGAAACCGAAAATAATTCTGTCGGAATTATTCTTTGTGCCGATAAAGACCATTTGGATGTAGAAATTGCGCTGCAAGACATACATAAACCTATTGGAGTGGCTGAATATCAGCTTTTATTGCCAAAAGACCAATTACAAGATTTGTTGATAAATGAAATAAATACCTATACTCAACTGTAAAAAACAAACCATGAGCTATTTAGATACATTATTAAACTTGGATATAACCACTAATGCCACGAACAATACGAAAAATGTTATGTGGAAGACCTGGGCGAAAATAAATATGCTTCGTGCTGATATTGATGCAATTGTAAAAGAGATTGAATTATGAACGAAGAGCCAAAAGGAAATATAATTATATATCAGTCCGGTGATGGGATTAATAAAATAGATGTCCGACTAGAGGATGAAAATGTATGGCTATCGCAACAACAAATGGCAGAGCTATATCAATCGTCCAGAACAAATGTAGTAGAACATATTAAGAATATTTATGAGGAAGGTGAGCTTGATAAAAATCGAACCTGTCGGAATTTCCGACAAGTTCGATTAGAGGGTAATCGGGAAGTTCAACGAGAAATACCTTTTTACAATCTTGATATGATTATTTCATTAGGGTACAGAATAAAATCGAGTATCGCTACAAAATTCCGTATCTGGGCTACTGAACGTCTCAAGGAATACATCATTAAAGGCTTCGCTATGGACGACGAACGTCTCAAAAACCTTGGTGGTGGAAACTACTGGAAAGAGCTGCTCGACCGCATCCGTGATATTCGCTCCAGCGAAAAAGTAATGTATCGGCAGGTATTGGATTTATATGCTACAGCCACCGACTACGCCCCCCATAGCGAAGAGAGCCTGGCGTTTTTTAAAATTGTTCAAAACAAACTCCATTTTGCCGCCCATGGCAATACGGCAAGCGAAGTTATTTATATGCGTGTGGATAGTGATAAACCTTTCGCAGGACTTACCGGTTTTAAGGGTAGCCAGCCTACACAGGCAGAAGCAATGATTGCCAAAAACTATCTGAGTGAAAAGGAATTGAAAGTGCTTAATAATCTTGTTTCTGCCTATTTCGATTTGGCCGAGATTAATGCCATAGAAGAAAGAGAAATGAGAATGGCCGATTTTGTGCGCGAACTCGATACTATCCTTTCGTCGGCAGGTAGAAAACTGCTTGAAAATGCAGGGCAAATTTCTGCTGATACTGCAAAAGAAAAGGCGAAATTGGAATACAAAAAGTATAAAGCCAAAACACTCAGTGCAGTGGAGAAAGATTACCTCAATACCATTGCTGATTTAGAGAAAAAAGCAAAAAAAGGAGATAAACAAAACTACGCTAAAAAAAATCAAGGCAATCACAAAAATCAAACAAATAAAGGTTCAGACAACTAACAATTTAAAAAATGAGCTATTTAGAGAAATTATTAGAAGGCGTTGAGGTGGAATGGTCTGTGCTAGGTAATGAAAATTATGTTCAGATAGCAAATAGCGGTAGAAAACCAGTAGAAGCTTCATTAAGAATTATAGGTGAAATACCATATTACGGAGCAAATAATATTCAAGATTACGTGGAAGGTTTTACACACGATGGAGAATATATTCTAATTGCTGAAGATGGTTCAAAAAATATAGAGAATTACTCAATCCAGTATGCGGTTGGAAAATTTTGGGCTAATAATCATGTTCATGTCATTCGTGGGGTAAACAACCTATCGACAAAGTTTCTATACCATTATTTACAAATAGTAAAGTTTATTCCATTTTTAACTGGTGGTGGTAGGGCAAAATTAACTAAGGGTAAATTGGTTGAAATCCTCATCCCCATCCCACCCCTCTCCGTCCAAGCCGAAATTGTTCGTATTCTCGACACCTTCACAGAGCTTACAGCAGAGCTTACAGCCGAGCTAACAGCCGAGCTTACAGCTCGTAAAAAACAATATAATTACTATAGGGAGCAGCTGTTAATGGTTAATGATAAAGGGTTAATGAATAATGAAAAGGTGGAGTGGAAGACGTTGGGGGAGGTTGGAGAGTATTCAAGAAAGCGGGTAAGTTCTTCTTCAATTGACAAGTCAAATTATGTAGGTGTAGATAACCTATTGCAGAATAGAGCCGGTAAAACTGACTCTAACTATGTCCCCACTGAAGGAAATTTGACAGGTTACAGCATTGGTGATGTATTAATAGGGAATATTCGTCCTTACTTAAAAAAAATATGGCATTCTGATCGTTCGGGTGGTACAAACGGTGATGTTCTTGTAATACATCTAATAAGCAGAGAACTCGATCCTAAATTTTTGTACCAAGTTTTAGCTGATAATCGTTTTTTTGAATATAACATGCAACATGCTAAAGGGGCAAAGATGCCTCGTGGTAATAAAGATAAGATACTAGAATATCGCTTTCCAGTTCCTTCCCTCGAAGAGCAAGCCCGCATTGTTTCCATCCTCGATAAATTCGATACCCTCACCACCTCCATCAGCGAAGGTTTGCCGAAAGAGATTGAGTTACGGAAAAAGCAGTATGAATATTACAGAGATAGGTTGCTAACGTTTAAAGTGTCTGAACCTGGATTTTCACAAGATTAAAAAGATGAGCAAGATTTTAAAATTTATATCAAGCAATCAAGGCAATCAAGGCAATCAAGGTAATCTTGAAAATCTTGTGAAAATCATGGTTCAGACATTCATGGTTCAGACAATCATGGTTCAGACAATCATGGTTCAGACAATCATGGTTCAGACATCGGTTCCTAAAATAGTCCGATCCTGTATTTTTAAAAGATTAAAAAGATGAGCAAGATTTTAAAATTTATATCAAGCAATCAAGGCAATCAAGGTAATCAAGGTAATCAAAGTAATCTTGAAAATCTTGTGAAAATCATGGTTCAGACAATCA